>ERZ791618.467-NODE-467-length-19904-cov-2.673535_pt1 | contig 19904 bp, 18 predicted proteins | sample MGYA00510059_ERZ791618 | MGnify/ENA primary metagenome ERZ791618 (study PRJEB30046, sample SAMN00715159) | human gut metagenome | study: EMG produced TPA metagenomics assembly of the A metagenome-wide association study of gut microbiota in type 2...
TTTATGCGCTTCAACAGTTCAATGGCTGGCTCGTCATTCGGATCTTGCGGTACTAGTTTACCGTGAATGGCAAGATCAAGGATTTTGGATTTGGTATAGGCTATAAGATTTTGAATGTCAGTAATATTTTGTTTGAGCGAATCAATCAAAATATCATACTTAGACACCTCTTCAATTATCCTTCTAACTTCATTTAAAGGCGGTATTGGTATTCGCATATTTTGAGATTGTGTCAGTGATATATTAACCTGTCCGGCAGAACCTCGTGTGGCAATAGAATTTATTTCTGACATTTCCTCTAAGTAGACTTTTAGATATGATACCAACACCTCTTTAAATTTGTAAGGGCGTATTAGTACAGCGGCCTGATTAAAATTTGCTTGTGGCAATGTTGTAGGAATAATTGCAAGTTTACCAAGAGGTGGTCCAACAATATTCATAATAAGGTCTCCTACTTCTGTGCGCGAACGCTGGAGCTTTCCATTATGCACTTCTTCTGTAATATATTGTGGATGATAGGCAAAATCTATTTTTTGATTCCTGAGATTGTACATCTTAATGTAAGGAACACCATTCTCTACAAAGCATGTTTTATCTGGTGTACTTCCAGATGCAACATAAGCTATATCTTCCAATCTACACCATACCCACGAATTCGGCAGCTCAAACGGCACATTCTCATAATGGGGCGTATCGGAAGACTTTGCAGACTTCTTACTCCGTTTGATTTTGCCTTCTTTTATCAGTCGTTCTTTTTCAGCCTTGATTCGTTCGAGCAGAACTGATGCTGGTTCATCGTTGGGATCTTGGGGTACAAGTTTTCCATGTATCGCAAGGTCGAGTATCTTTTGACGTAACGCTTTTGTATCCATCATTATATTTCTGTTTGTAATTGTGCAGTTTTGGCTGCACAATTACTATTCATGTTCTTCCAGTTTCTTTAATTCCTCATTTTCTTCAAACTCTTCAATCCATTCCTTCACCTTAGCTTGCAATAAAGCCTTGTTGGGGAGATAGAGTTGATAAGCAGAAGCATAGATGTTAGCATCCTTAGGCAAGGTAAGTTCCACTAGTGCATCGTTCTTCTCCTTACACAGTAGAATACCAATTGTCGGCTTTTCAAAGTCTTGTTTGACATAGCGGTCGTAATAGTTGACATACATCTGCATCTGCCCAAGGTCTTGGTGAGTTAGTTTGTCTATCTTCAAATCTATAAGCACATAGCATTGTAGTAAACGATTGTAAAACACCAAGTCAACAAAGAAATGCTGCTCATCAAATGTGAACCTTTTCTGCCTTGCTTCAAATAGAAATCCTTTGCCAAGTTCTAATAGGAATTGCTGCATCTTGTTGATAATGGCATTCTCTAATTTAGACTCTGAATAAACTGCATCGGGTTTTAGACCAAGAAACTCTAATGTGATGGGATTCTTGATAATGTCTGATGGTTTCCCAATAGATTGTCCTTCCTTAGCCAACCGCATTACTTCATCTTTGTTACGGCTCAAAGCCAATCTCTCATAAAGACAGCTTCCTACTTGACGGCTGAGTTGTCTTTTAGACCATTGTTGTTGAGTACATTCTATTTCATAGAAACTGCGGGCATCCGGATTTTCCACCCTCATCAGTATAAGATAATGAGACCATGAGAGAGCGAATGTCGGCTCAGAGATACATTCCTCTGACTTCGGATAATCGGCTAACCACTGGTTAGCCTTTTGACTCGGCTTTGGACAACCACTGGTTAGCCCTTTAGAAAAAACAATATAAAACTGCCGTATATTCTTAAGCGTTGAATATGACCATCCATCTCCCAACCTATCAGTCAGACGTTTGGAGAGTTCTTTCAGCACCGCCTTTCCATATTCGGCTCTTGTTTCCCCCTTTTGCTCATATTCTACTATATATTGTTCGATATGGAACTTAGTATAAACCTCAGCTATATTGACGGCTGTTGCCACACGTTCCCTTGCCTGCGTAACAAGGTTAACAACCTTCAAGAACAGGTCGTTTATATCTTTATCATTTGTGAAAACCTCTTTTCCCATAACTCAATTTTCTTCAATATTCGCAAGTAGCTTTTCAAGTTCAACCACAGCAGCACTTATCGTTTGGCTTTTATCCTTTATATCAGCCATCAGCTCTGCCAATGAACGGTTGTCCACCTCACCACCTTGCTTTATCCAAGTAATGTCAAGACTTGTTTTGTCTCTGGTAAGAATTTCATCTACAGGGTATTTACGCCAACGACCTTGCGGATTATTTTCTGCATCGTATGTCTCTACTCGATTATTATAGCAAGAAACAAAATCATCCAAATGATGCCGTTCCAGTTTATTGGTGGCAAGCGTATGCTTTATATCTGTACGGTAGTCGTAAAACCATATTTCCTTGGTCGGTTGTCCTTTGCTGAAAAACAACACGTTGGCTTTTACGCCTTGGGCATAGAAAATACCTGTAGGTAAACGCAAGATAGTATGCAAATTAAAATCCTGCAATAAGCGTTTACGAATAGTCTCACCTGCTCCAGCCTCAAAGAGAACATTATCAGGAAGTACAACTGCTGCACGTCCTCCCGTTTTGAGCATAAGCATCATGTGCTGGAGGAAATTTAACTGGTTATTCTTGGTCTCTACATAAAAATCCGGGCGGTTAATATCCACCGATCCAGCCGGACGAGTTCCAAAAGGAGGATTGGCAAGAATCACATCTACAAGAGTTGACGGTTCTTTTTCCAAAGAATCCTCACAAACAATCGGACTACGGTCTGTACCAATACCATGCAAATAAAGATTCATGGAAGCAAGCGTCACCACTAAAGGCGTATTATCCACACCATGCAAAGCTTTGTCACGCAAGAAATCACGTTTTTCTTTACTTGCTGACTGACCTTTCATATAATCGTAAGCTGTAAGCAAGAATCCACCCGTTCCACAAGCCGGGTCACAAACCGTTTCCCCCATTTGCGGATTGATACAATCTACCACTGCCTGAATAAGTGGACGAGGAGTAAAATACTGTCCTGCCCCGCTTTTCTTGTCTTGTCCGTTCTTTTCAAGAATGCTTTCGTAGATAGCTCCTTTCACATCACCGTCCATAATGAGCCATTGCTCCTCATCAATCATGGTGATGACCTTTTTCAGATAAACAGGCTTGTCTATCTTGTTTTGCGCCTTCGTATAAATCGTACCTATCAGATTATCCTGCTCACTAAGCAATTTAAGGGTCTCTTCATATTGTTTTACCAAATCCAAGCCATCAAGTACTATCAAATCTGCCCACTGATAACCAGTTGGAATAGCCGACTCTTCTCCAAACATTTCTACATTTTCGGCATCCATCTTCAAGAATAAAAGATAGGTCAGTTGGGTAATATAATCAGTAAATCCAATTCCTTGTCCGGCAAGAGTGGTTGCCAGATTCCATACTTTTTTGGTGAGCGATTGCTCTGTTGTATTATTTGTTGCCATTTCTTTATGCTGCTTTTCTTAAAACTACAAATGTGTAAAGTGAATGAAGTGCCTCGTCTGCCTTCTGCATATTGCCAAACGCTCTAATCATTTGGGCTGCATGGGTAGCATCATCTTCACGAATATCTCTGATAGTACAAGCTCCGTTAGAAGCGATGTAATCCACAATACGACTGATAACCTCTCGCTGTTTGTCAGTTATTTCACGCTGGTTTTGCCCTAACCAAAGATTGAAAAACTGTTTAGAGGTAGTAACTACGCTATCCAATCGTTCGATTTGGTGGAAAGCAAAGCGCACAAGTTGTATGATATTGGTCAATGCATCGCTTTCTTCTTTGGTAATGGAACGCCTTACCACTTTAGGGTTAACTATGGCATAAGAGTTCCAGAGTTGTTTGGATGTAAAATGATTGTTTGCCATTTTAAGTCTGTTCTCCAAATCCTTTAGCATCGAATAGGTTATAGGCTCTCCCTCATTGTTGTAAATGATGCGCAGTGCCTCTATTTCGTCATAGTACTTTTTACAAAAATCTTCAAAAGCCTCTGTCGTATTTTTTGCTTCCTCAATGGAAAACCCTTTGGAGATAAGCGTATCTTCACCCGGCATCAATGTATTGACGAATCCGGCTGCAAGTATAAGAAGGTATTTCCGAGCATCTGCATGATTGGCAAGCGGAGCGACTAGCCCCTTACGTTCATTGTTAGGCTCATCAGTGCTTACAAACGGTGGAAGAATGCCTTTCTCCAGTGCATCGTATATTCTGGCAGAAAGTTCCTTCATGTCATCATGAGACAAACGGACAAACTCTTTCCGTTGCGGATCATCCGCCTTGTTGTATATTCGGGCAAGCGTTGCAGCAAGCCGTTTGAGATACTCGTCAGGAATATAGCCATGACTAATACGTTCTAATAGCTCCTTTAGAGTAATCGTCTTTGTTGTAGGAGCATCATCTATAGGTGCCACTGTTTGCGCATGTTCCGTCACGCCTACCGCATCAACCAAATAAAAACAATCCTTGCTGAATGCGTTCGGGGTAACATTGCGAAGTTGCTCATCACCAATAGTACGTACTCCACGCCCTTTCATCTGAATATACAAAGGCAATGACTCCACATCACGCATGAACATCACTACTTCCAGCGGCTTTACATCTGTTCCGGTGGCAACCAACGTACAGGTGACAGCAATACGGAAATCCTTGTCGTTACGGAATTGGCGTATCAGTTCGTTACTGTCGCCTGCCGAATAGGTAATTTTCTGAACAAAGCGGTCATCAGTCCGTCCAAACACCTCTTTAGCTATTTGTACGATATTTGTAGCATGAGCTTCATTGAGAGCAAAAATCAATGTTTTGGGCAAAAAGTCCATATTTGGTTCACGTTGCGGGTCATTAAACAATTCCGTATAAACCACATCCCGATAGGTCGAAAGGACTAACTTTATCTGTGCCGGATTGATAATACTCCGATTAAGTTCTTTATTTGTATAGATTTTGGTTTCCTTACTACTTACAATCTTAACCTCACCTGTATATCTTGTTTCTTCTTTAAATTTCTCACCCTCTAATATAGCCCCACCCGTTTCTGTGACTTGCGTTTTTATTCTATATACCCGACAATCCACATTCACGCCATCAACAATACTCTTTTCCAATGTGTAGTTAACAATGCAGTTATTATTGAAGAATGCCATTGTTTCAGGGATAGGAGTTGCGGTCAGACCAACCAATCTTGCCGTATCGAAATACTCCAGCACCTTGCGCCAGTTCCCATAAATGGAGCGATGGCACTCGTCTATGATAATCATATCAAAGTAGTCGTGCGGTAAGTTGGGATTAGGAGGCAAGGTTACTTCCTCTATAGGTTCATTCTCGTCATCATCATTATCCTCAATAGTTTCTCCTTTCAAGAATGAGAATAGACGTTGTATTGTAGAAATAACGACATTGCTATCAGAAGGAATAGAAGACGAGCGAAGGCGATTGACCGTAAAGATAGTATTGAAAGCCTCCCCGTTCTCTGTCAGACGGAAAGTTCCAAATTCTCCTTCTGCTTGTTTTCCAAGATTATTTCGGTCTACAAGAAACAACACTCTACGCATTGGTGTATAAGAAAGCATCCGGTAGGCAGCAAGACAAGCAGTATATGTTTTACCCACACCGGTGGCAAGAACCATCAACGCCCGATTTTGCCCGGCACGGAAACTCTTTTCAAGTTCTGTCACTGCCTCATATTGGCAATCACGCAGCCCTTTCTTTTTCAATGTAGGGAGTCCGGCAAATGCATCTTCAATTCCCAGCCTCTTTACCAATTCATGTGGTGTAGGGATATTCATGATCTGCCTGAAACAAGAATCTTGTTCACGAAAATCACAGCAATATAGTTCCTTACCATTCGAAGTGAAGATAAAAGGCAATGGCTTTTGATATGCCTGATAGATATTCGGAACACTTCTTGCATATAAGGCTGCTTGCTCGCATACCTCTGAAGCAAAAGCATCCGTTTCTTCACGCTTAGCTTCAAGTACCCCTACTGCTTTTCCATTAATGAAAAGGAAATAATCTGCCTCAAGATTTCCTTTCAATAAACCTTCTCTTATGGCTACAGCCGTACAAGTAGGTTCATAATCCTCCCTGTTGACTACTTTCCAACCAGCATCGGCAAACCACTGGTCTATCTTTATTCTTGCTTTTTCTTCAGGAGTCATGTTCTTGATATTGTAAATTATCGGAAGCTTATGTCAAAAAACAAATTGATATTCAAAGCTATAACTTTACTCTTTCAATAATTGATTCACTCTAAGGAAATTCACAAACGAATCAATAATTTTAGAATTACGATTAATAATATCAGTTTCAGTAAAATCACTATATGAATTACTTATCTCTGCCAATTCTACAATTTGAGAGCCATTCTTTTCCTGACCATTAGCAGTGGTAAAACCTTTATAATATTTTACTTTATCTACAAAGCGATAGTCGGAAGCTCTGATATTCAATCTTTTCTCAAGAAGAACTTTATTCCCAAGTATTTCTACATTCTGAGGATTTGATAAGCTTTTTTCTTTATCCCGTCTGTTTCGTGCATATATATGTTCTATATCGAATCTAGTTTCCAATGACAATAATGATTGATTATCATGTTGAAAAGCCCACCAAGTAATCATTGATTTTGTAATCGCACGACTATTATTGAATACATAATTTGTTATTTGCGCACGATAACGTTCTTCTGAAAATTTGAAATCTGAGAATGTTACTTCTTCGCCTTTGATTATTTTAACCATTTCCGCATACACAGGGGTACGCAAAGAATTAACACCTGGATTAGTTATAGCATACGCCCATATGAAAGCTGTTATACAGTCCAAGAAACGACAAAAAGCATTTTCTTCTATTTCATCATTTTCATCACGATGGTACATAAAATACACAGAAGTGATATACGTCCACATTCCATTAGGAGCATAACTAAGTACGAACAAACGCTTTAGAACTTTATCTGAGAAACGTTCTGTTTCTTGATTGTTAACATCTTGCCAAAATTTGGCAAGGCTTACAAGATTACTCAATGTCTTTGGCTGATGCAAAAGAGGATAACTGCCATCTCCTTCATAAAACTTGCGCAAAGCTTCTGTTGTTGATGATTTTATCTCTGCAAGTGCTCGTTCATAATACATATATCTTGTAAACAATTCATCTAATGGTGTACCATAAATTGGATGAAACACTTCGCTAGTAATCTTATCTAGATTTTTCCACGTTTCTATAAATTCATCTTTTTTGCCAAATGATGAATAATATTTATAAAGTTGCGCCTTAAAAATATCTGCATCAGAGAGAGGTTTCCCTCTATCATTCAAGGTTGAGAAAATTCTTAACGCCGTATTTTGTGATTCTGCCTCTATTGGTAAAAGGACACAGTTATTCAACACACGAGCCGGGAAATATGCAAAATAAGATGGATAATTACTTAGAAAAGCATCTATCTTTTCAACGAAAAAATTGAAATTCTTTGCGTAACGACTTTTTTTGCCAATTCCTTGTCCATCTTTCAATATTGCAATAAACTCTTCTTTATCTTCATCTGTAGCAACTTGTGAATTGATTTTCAGAGCAGATGTTTCAAACTCCCCAAATTCATTAGCTCTCCAAATACATTTTTCAATATCCTCCTTCATCCGTTTTGAGCGAGAGTCTTTCATACTACCTAGTTTATTATAAAAAGCCCTTAACAAAAGCATAAGTGTCGTTAAACGTTGCTGCCCATCAATTACCTCCATTTGGTTTCTATTCTTAAATGTTACTATGGGACCAAGAAAATACTCTTCATCGTCAACAAATTGGTCACAGTCATCATTTGGGAAAGAGAACGAAAACAAATCGTCCCATAAAGTTTTACACTCCATCTCACCCCACGCATATGGGCGTTGGTAATCAGGTATAAGGAAGTTGTATTTCGATTCTTGAAAAAGGCTTTTCACCTTTTTCTGTTCAATATTTAAGTTTGCCATCTTATTGCTTATTTTTATATTCTAATCAATTAAACTCAATAATAACATCAGAAAGGCTTGTATATTATTACCTATCTTTTTTATCAATTATTAAGTCCTTCAAATCTACCTGCAATATCTCTGCAATCTGTTGTAGAATATCCAAATTAGGCTGAATCCGATTACAAGCATAGACATTTACCATGCTGAAACTCTTATCAAGCTGTTTCGCCAACCACGTCTGAGAGATACCTTTTTCCAAAAGAACCGCCTTTATTCTATTTAGCTTCACTGTTTGGTACGATTTTATAATGCAAATGTAGTGAATTATATTCAATATCTGGATTATTATTGTACTTTTGTAGCTATATGAATCCCCAACTTATGGCGTGAAAATCAAAAAGATGATAAGAATATGCACAACATAGTTCGTAAACATATAGAAGGAGAAATTTCAATGGACGAAGTTAGGCGATTGATTGACGAACTATAAAAAGAAGCAACATTAACTATCGAATTGTACAATTAAAAAAACAATGGAATTAGTCTATTAAAAAAAGATGAATCACAACGGCATATTCTCACTATCTTTTCCCGAAGCCAAGACAATTATTGTTTCTGGTGATATTCATGGAAACTTTAATCAGTTGGTGTTCAAACTCTGTATCCAATATCAGCTTACAGACACTTTGCTAATTGTAGCCGGGGATTGTGGCTTCGGCTTCGAAAAGAAAGAGTACTATGAGCAGATAGTTAGACGAAACGCCAAGCGAATGAACCAAGACAACAATTGGATTGTGTTTGTGCGAGGCAATCATGATAATCCTGCTTATTTCGATGGCGCAATGCTCAACTTCAAACGCTTCGTTGCTGTTCCCGATTATTCCATTCTACAAGTTTGTAATCATACCATCCTTTGTGTAGGTGGAGCTATCTCTATTGACCGTATCTATCGCATAAATGAATGGAATAGAAACAAATACCGTGTTCATTCAAATGAGTCGCAAGAAAATGATATTTCTCGCAATTTATATTGGCAGAACGAAGTTCCTGTTTATGATCCAAATAAGATGAATGCCATCCCTGCTAGCTTCCTGATTGATACAGTTGTCACACACATACCGCACCTTCACATTGTGAACTATTCTCCAAAAACAACCTTAGCCAATGGACTATAAACGATCCTTCATTGATTGAGGATATACAATTTGGACGGGAAACGATGGATATGCTTCTGCACCATCTCAAAACCGACAACCATCCGATAAGCCATTGGTACTATGGTCATTTTCATCAAAGTTGGCATTCTGCCATTGACGGAATACTATATTAAATGCTCGACATTATGGAGTTCAGTCAAATCTATTGATTTATACCATTTCAGGTATAATATTGGTATAACAAACAGAATTATACCCGATAAGATATAATAGTTCTTGCCTGAATATAATTGTTCCTGTTAGAGCATACAAACATTTTCCATAGTGGACAAACGGAGGAAGTTACATTTTTCCAAACGAATAAATCTGATTTATTACACTTTTTCCAACGGCCAGCTCTACTCCTATACCTTTTCTTTCAGAGATGAGAAAAATAAACATCAACGACCTTTACTCATCCAAGGATACTTGGCAAGATACCATCAAATCAAAAGCTCAGAAGGACGGTATAGGGATTACACTTTATTCACAGAGTTCAATGAAGAGCAGTCCATGTTACAGAACATTTTCCACATTTCTGCTTTACTCCTAGCAACATCCCATTATGAAATTCCATGAAACTTTCATTCAACCTCCTCACATTCTTCTCACTCGTTCCGCTTCGCATCATCACCTGCACCCATACTCTCAAGATACTGCAATTCCCGTTCCGCAAACTCACGATTCTCCTCCTCTCCCAGCATTTGATAGAGCAGTTCCCTAGCTTGCGAATAATATTTCAAGTTTACTAATACTTGTGCTGCCCTGCGCCGAAGAAAATGATAAAGTGGAAACAAGGTATTCTTTTCATCACCATACATCTTTATCTGACTGCCAACCAAACTCACCATAGAATAAATATACTCAAGAGCTCCTGTATCCTTCATTTCGACGAGACAGTTGGTAAAATCACGAATCGCATGAATGGATGAATTTCTTTTAGCATTAGTCAAATAATAATAAGCCTTTTCAAAATGCCCTAATGTGAGATAAACAAAACCGATATGATAACAAATCACATAATATTCTTCCTTGCCACGCTCCGGCAATTCTGTCCAGTGGACTTGATAATACCGAAAAATAGAAAGATAACACCCCAACGCCTGAAGATAACATTGCTGCCTGAAAAATTTCTTCCCCCAATAAATAGTAGTCTGCAAGGTAGGCTCGGTATAAGCCAGCAACGCCTGTTGTTCCTCCGTCAGTTCGTCAAACTGTTTGTTTGCCGCTTTTTCTTTAGCATCGTCCAACATATATTTCAACTCCCAATAATCATCATGATCCGTTGTCAATCTTACCTCAATCATACTACTGAATACTCTGCCTTTTTGGGTTTCATCGAAAAAAGCATCTACCCTGTCCGTCCGCATAGCCGACAACTTATAATAAAGAGATCGTTCATTACTGCCTTCAGCTTTCTCCAACGCAATCACCAACTGCCCTTCGGCAAGTGTAATACAGATCAGAGCATCTTTTCCCGCCTGTCCTTTTTCATCCATCACAGCATCTTTCAACCGAAAAGAAAGAATAGACAATAATTCGGTACGCCTCTCTATCCGCCCATTGCAAACCAGTGTCATTCCCTTTATATCTTCCTGTTTCACTGTACCAAAAAGAGAAAGAATATCCTCTATCTGATCCATATCTTGCCGGGAAACATCGACAGGTTCCAACAGCTTACCATGTCCAATCTCCAATTTTCGTCTCAACAAAGCCAAGCGATTTTCGAATTCTTTTTTCACCAACATGTCTTGTATTGAAGCAGATTGTTCTGCCAACTCTTTAAAACTACGGGCTATCATAAAAGATGACTCAAGCAATACCCGCAAATGTTGTTTTAACTGAGTTTCACTGCCCGACAAGAACAGACAGGCAGACAGACAAGCCGTAAAAGGTGTCTCACTTTCTCCATCCTCATGACTTTTACGCAAATAGCAAGTCCAAGCTGTGTATCGGCAGTTAATGTTGTTAATGTCAAAAACTATTTTTTTAGACTGTTCATAGCTACATGCGTAAAAATCTTTATAATATAACTGAATATTCTGACCTGTTTTTTCTCTTAACAAATGAAAATAACCTCCTTGAAAACCGATGATAATGGCATCAGCATCAATTCTCTTCACTAGTTCACAGTGCATGGACTGCACGAACCTGATAAGTTCATCGGTGGTCATCGCCGAATAAATCTTTTCTTGCTGCTTTTTCGGCTTTGCAACAAAATAATAAACTGTTACGAAAACCACCATCATAGATACGAAGACGACAGAAATAATCATATCTTGTTACAGTTAATCTTTGTATGTCTGTAAAAATACAAAATTAATCGGGAAATGTTAGAAGTGATAGGATATTTTAATGAATTCCCCTAAGAAGTTACTTAAAAATCCGGTTCAATCAATTCCTTCCGATGCATCCGGTGCCACCTCCACAAAATCATAAGACATAGAGGAAATTCCATTGGAGATATTCTGAAATACCTAAAAATAGGGATTGTCCATATCCATATTTTCATCGAACTTTGCAACCCCAAAAAACGAACAAATGAAGATACTTTATATAATACTGTTCATACAAATAGGATGGATATTTCCCCTCTCCGCACAAAAACAAGATTCCATTTATATCGGAACGCGTCATACATTGTTTTCTGAAATACTGAATGAAGAAAGAAAATATTGGATTTATGTACCTGAGACCAAAGCTGGTGAAAAAGGAAAGGCTTATCCGGTTCTTTATCTATTGGATGGAGATTCCTTCTTTCATTCCGTGGTTGGTTTTACGCGTTTCTTCTCTTCTTCTAAAACCTCAAACTTACCTCCTTGCATCGTTGTGGCTGTTTTAAACACAGACCGGACCAGAGATTTCACTCCTACCTGCTCAGCCGCCCGCCGGGATGGTACCATTTGTCCCTATGATAAGCCGGCAGGTGGTGGAGCTGAACAGTTCCATCGCTTTCTGATAGAGGAACTACGTCTGGAAGTGGAAAATAAAGTTCCTGCCAACGGTACAAACTTTCTTGTCGGACATTCATACGCAGGTTTATTTACCCTACAGACACTGTCAAATCATCCCGAGTCTTTTGACTCGTATATAGCAATAGACCCAAGTTTATGGTGGGACCGAGGAGTCTTTCTACAACAAGCAGCAAAGAATGTTTATCAAAAAGACTTCTCCAGCAAACATTTGTATGTTGCTTTCGCCACCCGCCAACGTCCTGCAATCAAACTTATTCAGTTTTCATTGGCCGACAGCTTAAAAAATAAGATCATCCCTGAAATGAAAAACAAGCATTTGCATGTCGTTTATAAAAAATTTCCCGACGAGGTGCATGGCACCATTGCTCTTCCTGCCATTTTCGATGGATTAAAATCTCTATTTCATAACACTATTTCAACCAAAGAGGCAACATGATAATTTCTTGCAGTATTCAATTTCTCATCTGTTATAAATACGCTCCGGTTTACTATTGGTAAAAATAACATAACTAATGCCGATGGTGTAGCCACTCGCTCAATTCCGGGGTATTGCACGGCTATAATTCTCACATACCCTCCTGTTTAACATCAATTTAAGATTTCAAATTCTATACTTATCATTTTCTAGAATAACAGATTGAGACATTGTATCAACCTTGGCTACAGATTTATGCTATTCTTTCCGGAAATCATGTAATTAGGGTTATAACATCTGTAATTTATCTACACTGTATTTTCAGTCATGTACTTATCTTTGCATCAAGATTCTGGAATTCAAAACTTAATAAAATCAAGTGATAATGAAACGTATACCAGTCATCATGATTGCAAGTTTATTTGTTATAGGAATACCTGCCATAACACAGTCCGATCCGGTTCCCAAGAAAAATGGTAATAAGTATGTGCTTTACGAAGAACGTACAGATAACGGGGCGGTCTGTCACCTATTTCAAGCGCAACAAGCGAATGGATGTTTGGAAAAACCGATGGTAAAGGGTACACTGTTTCGCAGTGGTGTATGGCACATGGAAGAAATCAAAGGAAACCCGAAATCGCAAGAGGCATACGAAACGAGTAAACAAGTATAGGAAAAAAGAATATTATGACATTAGATGATTTTTTGAATCATATTGAAGCCGGCGGTGCACTCAATACACCGGAAATCTATCGGCTGATGGATGAAATGAGCGATGAAGCCCGGCGCGTTACCTGTGAGATAAACAACTCGTACCATTCACAAGAAGAATTGCGTGCGTTCATGTCGCGCCTGACCGGTAAACCTGTGGACGAAACATTCAAGATGTTTCCTCCGTTCTACACAGACTTCGGCAAGAATATTACCATCGGGCGTCGTGTCTTTATCAATGCCGGTTGCCACTTCCAGGATCATGGCGGTGTGACGTTGGGTGACGGCTGTCTTATCGGGCATAATGTGGTCTTTGCCACGCTCGATCACGGTACGGCTCCCGAAGACCGCGGGGCAATGTATCCGGCGCCTATCCGGTTAGGCAAAAATGTATGGGTAGGCTCCAACTCCACCATCCTGCGGGGTGTGACCGTGGGTGACAACGCCATTATCGCCGCCGGATCTGTGGTGACGAAAGACGTAGCGGCCAACACGGTTGTAGGAGGTGTACCGGCAAGGCATATCCGAGATATCGACAGGAACGAAAAGTGATAGCCTATGGAATCGGAATCACTAACCAACCATACTGCCATCCTTGTCAGATCCATCCGAACGGTACACCATACTGAACGGGTTGTGCGGATTGGTTCTACCGGGCATTGCACTGACCAACTTTCCGGAGTTCTCGTTGTATTCCCTTCTTCCGGTTGAAACGACGAGTGCCATGCCTACTGCCGGAGTCGGCCGTATCATAATCTGCAATACATCTTTATCGACGGCAGATTTTGCACAAGACTCTTGCTACTGTTCGATATCGGTTTCTCCATCATCATCACCAATGCGGCAAGAAAAAGAGGCTGATTTTCCTGATCTGCTTGAAGCGGGAACGTTGGATGAGATGCATGTAAAATAATGTCTGTAATTGAGGTTATACAATCAGTAATCCATCTACCGGCTTTTCCTGTAATCCGCTGTAATTTTGCACTATGAAAAGAAAACAAGAAACAATAAAAATTTAAATTACATCGGTTATGAAACGTACAACTATTTTAATGGCTGCTTTCCTCTGCCTCTTCAGCCTGACGGAAAGCCCGGCACAAAACACTCACAAAAATATGGAACTGTTAAATCTGACACAGGAATGGGACAAGACGTTCCCGAAGAGCGACAAGGTGAACCATAGCAAAGTGACTTTCGTAAATCGTTACGGCATCACACTCGCTGCCGACCTGTATGCACCGAAAACGATTTTCGGAGGTAAGCTGCCTGCTATTGCTGTCAGCGGTCCGTTTGGAGCTGTAAAGGAACAGTCGTCGGGGCTGTATGCCCAGACATTGGCCGAACGAGGATTCCTGACGATTGCTTTCGATCCTTCGTTTACCGGTGAAAGCGGTGGACAGCCTCGCAGCGTAGCTTCGCCAGACATCAACACCGAAGACTTCTCGGCGGCGGTGGATTACCTCGCGACACGTCCGGATGTGGATGCCGAACGAATCGGCATCATTGGCATTTGTGGTTGGGGTGGTTTTGCTATCAATGCGGCTGCCAACGACACACGTATCAAGGCAACGGTAGCTTCCACAATGTACGACATTAGCCGCTGTACAGCAAACGGTTACTTCGATGCCGCTGACAATGCAGATGCACGTTACAAAATGCGTCAGGAGTTTAACGCCCAGCGCACGGAAGACTACCGTACCGACACTTATCCCCGCACCGTGACGAACCCGGAACCTACCGGTGATGCGCCGCAGTTCATGAAGGATTATTATGATTATTACAAGACCGAACGAGGTTATCATCCTCGTTCCATCAACTCCGGTTTGGGCTGGAACAAAACCTCCAATCTTGCATTTCTCAACGCACCTATCCTTGCGTATGCCGATGAAATCCGCAGTGCCGTGTTGCTCATTCATGGAGAAAAAGCTCACTCCCGCTATTTTAGTGAGGATACTTTCAAGAAGCTGAAAGGCGATAATAAAGAACTGATGATTATTCCCGATGCCGTACATACGGATTTATATGACCGGACAGACATTATTCCATTCGATAAGCTGGAGGAATTTTTCAAAGAATACTTAAAATAGAAGGCTTCAAGAAAAAGGAATTGCCTATATCCTGATTGGCTTCAGTTCGCGGACGTAGCAATGTGAACATGACTTTTAAAATTAATAATGACTGACAACTAAAACAATATATCAAATGAAACTGATTAAAAATGCTGAATTCGGGGGCGAGCGTCCCTTGTTCGAGTCCCACGACCTTCGTCTGGAAAATGTGATTATTCGTACCGGTGAATCGGCCATCAAAGAATGTAGCAATATCGAAGCTGTAGATTGCCGCTTTGAGGGTAACTATCCCTTCTGGCATGTACACGGTTTCAAAATCGACCGTTGCTATTTCGATGTCGGAGGGCGTTCGGCATTGTGGTATTCCGATCACCTGAAGATGACCGACACGATTATCGACGCACCGAAGATGTTCCGTGAAATGGACGAAATAGATATCGAGAACGTAACGATGAACGATGCCGACGAAGTATTCTGGCGTTGTAATGGTATCCGCATCAAGAATCTCAAGCTGCACAGCGGAACTTATCCTTTCATGTTCAGCAACAACATTTATGTGGACGGACTGGAAAGCAACAGCAAGTATGTGTTCCAGTACGTGAAAAATGTAGAGATTCATCATGCAAAGATACAACGAAGGATGCCTTCTGGGAAGTGGAAAATGTGACCATCTACGATTCCGAACTCAACGGCGAATACCTCGGCTGGCATTCGAAGAATCTACGTTTGGTCAACTGCCACATTACCGGTGAGCAACCGCTTTGCTATGCACACGACCTTATTCTTGAAAACTGTACCTTCGGACCTGACTGCGACCGTACCTTTGAGTACAGCACGTTGCAAGCCGATATTCACGGAGCTATTACAAATATCAAGAACCCGATGTCGGGATGCATTGTGGCTGACGAATTCGGTTCCATAACCATAGATGAGAACATCAAGGCTCCTGCCGATTGTGAAATCCGTCTCCGGGACGAGCGTACCTGTTTTACCGATTAAGATGAAGATATGAAATACAACTTTGACAAACAAATTTCAAGACGGGGAACCGATTCCTACAAATGGGATAGCGCAGAAAGCGAAAATGTATTGCCGATGTGGGTGGCTGACATGGATTTCCGTACAGCTCCCGCTATCGTCGATGCTTTACGCCGACGGGTAGAACACGGCATTTTCGGTTATACCCGTGTGCCCGACAGTTACTACGAGGCTGTTACAGGCTGGTTCGCACGTCGTCACGGTTGGACGATTGACCGTGAATGGATAATTTACACATCGGGCGTAGTCCCAGCCATCTCGGCAGTCATCAAGGCTTTGACCGTTCCGGGAGATAAGGTATTGGTGCAGACCCCGGTCTATAATTGTTTCTTTTCTTCAATCCGTAACAATGGGTGTGAAATGGTATCATCACCGTTGGTTTTTGCAAGTAATACTTCCACCATCGATTATGAAGATTTAGAGCGTAAGACTGCTGATCCGAAAGTGAAGGTGATGCTGCTGTGCAATCCTCACAATCCTGCCGGAAGGGTGTGGAAACGTGAAGAACTGGTACGTATTGGTGAAATTTGTATTCGACACGATGTTACGGTCGTTTCGGATGAGATTCATTGCGAACTGGTTTTTCCAGAGTACCGTTACACACCGTTTGCTTCCATCTCAGAAAATTTCCGTCACCATTCTGTAGTCTGTATATCTCCCAGTAAAGCGTTCAATATTGCCGGATTACAGATTGCGAACATTATTTGTGCTGATGCTAACCGTCGAGCGAAAATCGACCGGGCCATTAACGATAACGAAGTATGTGATGTCAATCCTTTTGGTGTAATTGCGACTCAAGTAGCTTACAACGAAGGGGAAGAGTGGCTGAACCAACTCATCAAATATTTACAGGCCAATTTTCTCTATATGCAGGAGTTCTGTCGGGAACATCTGCCCGAGTTTCCTATCACGGTATTGGAGGGAACCTATCTCGTTTGGATGGACTGTCACAGACTCGGCATACACTCGCAGGAACTCGAACAGCGATTGGTTAACGAAGCCGGATTATGGCTCAATGCAGGAACAATGTATGGGACTGAAGGAAAAGGATTCATGCGCTGGAATATCGCCTGCCCACGTACTACACTGGCAGAAGGATTGAAACGTTTTACTGGTTTCGTAAGAAATCTTTAAGAGATATATACGGCAAATTCATTTTTAATAGAACGCAACTATATAGTTTACCATACCAAGCATTACGTATAACAAAGTAAATAGTTGCGACTTAATTTTTTATCTCATTTTTTCTTTTCTTCCACAACTGATAACTATTGATGATGTTCTGCCACAAATTATATATCATAGAGTGTATTAATCTGATTATCAATAAGGAAGCCCACCTATTACTAACAGTGGGTAACAAAATAGTAACAAAAAAACGAAGAAATTCGCTTAGTGGTGGGCTTACGCTGCAAAGGTAACAAAAGCCCGCCAATCATAAAAATAAAGCTGGCGAAAAGAGAAACATTCTTTTTCTTTTCGCCAGCATCTATTTTGCTGTCAACACAAACAGGTTTAGTCCGTTTTGGATATCTATACAAAGCGATAAACTAAAACTCAATTTTCACCTACCTGAAAAAAAGTTCCTACTTCTTTTTGCTATTTAAAATATTGTTCGTTGTTTTGCGAACAACAAATAAAAAGGAGATATTGAAGTGAAAGATAAACCGTACACAGTAGAGCAGGAACAGATTGCTCGTTTTGCCAAAGCAATGGGACATCCCGCACGAATGGCTATTCTTGCTTTTTTAGCAAATCAAGAAAGTTGCTTCTTCGGTGATATACACGAAGTGCTGCCTATCGCTAAGGCAACCGTTTCTCAACATTTGAAAGAACTGAAAGAAGCTGGCTTAATTCAAGGAGAAATAGAAACGCCAAAAGTACGATATTGTATCAACCGGGAAAATTGGGAACTCGCACGAAAGTTATTTACTACTTTTTTGGGGGATTGCCAATGTAAAGGTACATCGTGCTGTGAATAACAGCACCTTTTTTTAAAATCATTGTTCGTAGTTCTACGAATTACGATTATTATATTAACTTTAAAGTAGAATTAGAAATGGAAATCAAAGTATTAGGAACCGGGTGTTCAAGCTGTAAAGCATTGTATGAAACCACTAAACAAGCTATTTCAGAATTAGGCTGCGATGCAACACTAATCAAGGAAGAAGATTTATTGAAAATCATGGAGTACAACATTTTAGGTCTTCCGGCTTTGGTGATTGACGGAAAAGTTGTATCAGCCGGAAAAAGATTGTCCCTTTCGGAAGTAAAAGAGTTGATAACCAAATAAAAAATGAACTATGAGAAAGTTATTTTATCTACTGATTGCGATGCTGGTCTTAATGTCCTGTGGAAATGGTTCAAAGAAAAAAAACGAGGAAAACAAAGCGGAAGAAATACAGCCTAACCGCATTGAAGTTCTCTATTTTCATGGAGCGCAACGATGTATCACTTGCAGGGCGATTGAAGCCAATACAGTAGCCCTTTTGGATAGTCTTTATTCCCAAGAAAAAGCAAATGGCAAGATTATCTACAAAGTAGTAGATATTTCTAAGAAAGAGAATGAAGCGATTGCAGACAAGTACGAAGTTACATGGTCGTCTTTGTTTGTGAATGGCTGGAAAGACGGAAAAGAGAATGTAAACAATATGACCGAGTTTAGTTTCTCCAATGCGAGAAATGCACCGGACAAGTTTAAAGAGGGAATTAAAAGCAAGATTGACGAATTGTTAAAACAGTTGTAAGATGGACTTTCTTCAATCATTATTAGATAGCAGTTCTGTTCCCGCTATTACAGCCTTTATATTGGGGATTTTAACGGCAGTTAGCCCGTGCCCGCTGGCTACAAACATAACGGCAATAGGATTTATAAGCAAGGATATAGAAAACCGTCACCGGATTTTTATAAACGGGTTGCTCTACACTTTCGGCAGAATAGTGACCTATACGGTTCTTGGCTTTATTCTTATTCCTATTCTTCGTGAGGGCGCAAGTATGTTTATGGTGCAAAAAGCTGTAAGCAAATACGGGGAAATGCTGATTGCTCCGGTGTTAATCATCATTGGAATATTTATGCTTGATATAATAAAACTCAATCTACCCAAAATTAATATCGGTGGGGAAAGCCTGAAAAAGAAAACTAAAGGCGGTTGGGGAGCTATGTTGTTGGGGGTCTTATTCGCTCTTGCTTTTTGTCCTACCAGTGGAGTATTTTATTTCGGTATGCTTATCCCTCTATCAGCAGCAGAAACAGGCGGCTATCTCTTACCTGTAATCTATGCTATTGCTACGGGATTACCTGTAATCCTTTTTGCATGGATTTTAGCTTATAGTGTTGCCGGACTGGGGAAGTTTTACAACCGAATACAGATATTTGAGAAATGGTTTCGCAAAATAGTTGCTATTCTCTTTATCGCAGTTGGAATATATTACGCAATAGTATTTTATCTATAAATAAACATTAAGTATCATTTTAAATAAAAAACAGTATGAAAAAGATAGAAATTTTCGACCCGGCAATGTGCTGCCCTTC
>ERZ791618.469-NODE-469-length-19855-cov-2.300909_pt1 | contig 19855 bp, 19 predicted proteins | sample MGYA00510059_ERZ791618 | MGnify/ENA primary metagenome ERZ791618 (study PRJEB30046, sample SAMN00715159) | human gut metagenome | study: EMG produced TPA metagenomics assembly of the A metagenome-wide association study of gut microbiota in type 2...
ATAATATTCTTTTAGTGTCTACTTTTTATTGACAAGTTCAGAAAATAATCTTGCTTCTTTTTATAATAAATAGACTATATTAATCTTTATAATATGTTTGATTTTTATTAGTTGGGTTATCTGGATATGTCATTTTTATTAAATTATTTTCAATAGCGGGAACTAGATAGTTTTCTCTAAATGAAACTCTAGATTTCATATCTACTAATTTCATTAACTCATTGGTACTATATTTAATTCCAGGCTCCATTGTATCAAGTAATTTTTTTATATATGGACTTATATGATTAATTTGATTATTTACTCCAACAATTAAAGTATCTAGTTCTTCATCAATCATTTTTAACATAAATTCTATAAATTCAGTTGAATTACCATTTGCATTACAATTAGCAATTACTCTATAGTATTCATCTTGATATTTTTTTATTGCACTTTCTATTGGAACATATTCAAATATATCTTCATATTCAGATAAGATAACATTCTGCCACAATCTAGCTGTTCTTCCATTGCCATCACCAAATGGATGTATAAAGACAAATTCATAATGGAATACTGAAGATAATATTAATGGATGTATTTCGTTCTTTTTTTCTTTCATCCAATTGAACAGTTGCTCCATAAGTTCTTCTACTTGATTTGCTGGTGGACAAATATGTATGCAATTGCCATTCTCATCAAAGACTCCTTCGCCAGTACTTCTAAACTTTCCAGATTCCTCTGTAGTTAAATATGTCATAATGCCGTGTATTTCTTTTAAATCTTTTATACTATATGGATTTACTTCTTTAATTTTTAAATAAGCATTATAAGCGTTTTTTACTTCTTGTATTTCTTTTTCTGGTCCAATTACCAATTTACCATCAATAACATCTTTAACTTGACTAAGTGATAAAGAGTTTGCCTCTATTGCAAGTGATGAATGAATAGATTTTATTCTGTTATTTCTTCTTAAGACTGGCATTTTATTTAAATCTTTATAGTTTTCAAGTCCACCAATTTTCTTCATAATTGAAGAAACTCTTTCTAGCATAATATTAGTTATTTCAAATGGTGGTATATAATTTTGCATTTAAATCACCTCATTTTTTTCTACTAATATTATACTATATATATTAATTATAGTCAATCTACTTGTATGCTTTCTTGTATGTTTTCTTGTATGTTTTAGTCATAGACAAACTTACCTAATACTTTAAATACACTCTCTATGCCTTTTTTTAGAACATCATTTACTTTAGTGGATACCTTGTTGGTACCTCTGGTTAATTTTGTTGTGTAGTCAGTACTGGTATTAACTACATAATCTTCAATACTAACATCCCTACCTTCACTTACATCTTTTTCAAACTTCTCCATCGATTCTTTAGTTAAAACTGTTTTATTACGAAGATTATATTCATAATAACCACTTTTTTCTATTACATAAGCTATGATAAAGCTTAAGAATAATACTATGAATACTATTTTTAATATTTTTTTCTTATCCATTATTATCACCTTTTATATAGTAATATAATATGTTAGATATTGCTTCAGTAGTATTAAGTACTTCATCTATATTGTTATCTACTCCTCCTACTTCAATTAAAATACTATTAGGACTGATATCTTGGTTATATATACCGTCTACTCCAGGGCCTTCTTTTTTATAGATACCTCTAGATAAACCTTTATAATATTTATTGAATAAATTATTTAAGTCTTCACTTAATTTTAGATTATCTTTATAATTATCATGTTCTAATCCTATGACAAAGAGTATTCTAGCATAATCTTTACCATTTATGTTTACACTAGTTACATTTTTATTTACTGAGTCTCTATGAATATCAATAAAATATTTTAGAGTATTATATTTATTCTTTTTATCTAAGATAAATATTCGTGAGGCTTTATATGAACTAGCATGATTCCAATTATTTATACTTAAGAATTCTGATAAGTTGGAGTCTTCAACAATTGTAGATAGTCCTTTACTATTTAGTTTTTCTTTTAATAAATAAGAGGCCATTAATACATTAGGAGTTATTCCATAAATATCTAAGTTTGAACTATTATAATTTTCTAACTGATGTGAATTATAAATATATATAATAGGACTATCTATATCTACGGGATTTGGATCTTCGATATAAGAACTTATCTTCTTTAATTCTTCTAGATTACTATAGTCATCGTTATGTTCATAATCTTTGCTAGAGGAGGTTATACTCCTATCAAGGATGGAACTGGGATTAGTAAAGTCTATACTAAACAAAAACTTAGTACTGTTATTAACGATATTTATTAGTTTGTAATCTCCAATTAGATGAGAATTACCTCCTTTTAAGAGAAAGTTAATAAATTCTTTATTATTTATGTTATTACTATTTTTTAAAGAATAATAAAAAGTTATGGAAAAGATTATATATATTACTATGATATAGATAAATGATAGTTTAATTTTTTTCTTTACTATTTTTTTTAATTTCATTTTACCATTCATGATATCATCACCTAGTAATAATATATAACATTAGGTAATAGTTTTATGTCGAAAAAAAAGAAGGTTACCCTACTTATTGTAAATCTATTCTAAAATTTTTTAGTTCATCAATAAATTCGTCTGTTTCTTCATCATCAGTAATATTATATATTTTATCTTTTACTTTTAATAATTCATCATAACTTATTATTGCTTCTTCTTCTTGCTTTCTTTCATAGTCAGTTAGTTCTATATTAGATGGCTTTATTTCTTCTTCCATTCTTTCGACAATATCTGAAGCAAACTTCATATTATCATTTACTTCATAAGCATCTTCCATTGTTTCAAGTGGAGATAAAGCATCTTCATGTAAATCTATACCTGTAAGAATATCTTCATTTGTATGATAATCTTCTTTTGGTAATTCTTCTCTACTTGATAATTCTCTATCAATATGAATTGGTGATGTTTGGACTCTTTTTTCTCTTAAAACATTCTTTGTATATAAACCATTATTATTAGTATTTACTGGTATTTTTTCTTCTTTAATTTCTTCTTTTACTTCTTCTACTTTTTCTAATTCTTTTGGTTCAATTATTTCTTGTTTTGGTAATTCTTTTACTATTTCTTTAGGTTCTTCCTTTGCTTCACTTAATATTAATGGAGTATCATCATGAGTATCATTTAATTCTTCCTTAATATTATTTTCTTTTAGATATTTAGATAGCTTTCTATTTTTTAGTAGAAGTACCACAAGTAGAAAGATAACAAATACAAAAAGAAATACTACTATCCAAAAGAAAAATAAACCATTACTTGATAAGTTATTATAAAAATCATTAAATGAATTTATCATTATATTCACCTCTTACCGCGATAAAGTTAAATACTGCGCCAGCATATATAGCAGCAGTTTCCACTCTAAATATTAGGTCTCCAAAAGATACTGGGTTATAATTATTTTCTAATAAATATGTTTCTTCTTTAGGGCTTATTCCGCCTTCTGGACCTATTACCATTATAATTTTAGCACAATCTTTTATGCTTTGTAAATAGTAATTTAGTAATTTATCTTTTTCTTTTGTAGATGCTACTAATTTGATATCATAATCTAGATTTACTAAATCTTTAATACTCATAATATCAGTTATTTCTGGGATATCTGTTCTTTTAGATTGCTCACTAGCCTCCTTGCAGATCATTTGCCATCTTACTTTTTTCTTACTAAATCTTTCTTTATCTAATTTAACAATGCTTCTTTCCATATCGACTGGAATTATTCTTGATACACCTAGTTCAGTTAGTTTTTGAAGAATTAAATCTATTTTTTGTTCTTTTACTAAACCTATAGCTATTGTTAATTCTATATTTAGCTTATTTTCTTTACTAATAGTATCCTCTACTGAAAGAGTTAATGGATCTAGATTATCTATATTACATATATATAATACTTTATCATATACTACTTCTATTTTATCGTTTATATTCATTCGCATAACATTCTTAATATGATGAATATCTGACTCTTCAAGTATTAAGTTATTTTGTTCTTTTCTTTTGGCGAAATATCTTTGCATATATACCACTCTCTTCTAGATTTATTTTCTTTTTTCTTATTATATAATACATTGGAACTATTATAAAGGCTCCTAGTACATCTACGATTACATGTTGTTTTATGAATACTGTTGATAACATTATTAATACTGATGTTATTGTTATTAATATTTTGTATTCTTTTTTTATTTCTTTGACGTCTAATGTTGATATTATAAATAATATAGCTAAGGCACAGTGTGCTGAAGGAAATAGATTTACTGGAGTATCTACTTTGTATATAATATTTATTATCCATGTTGAAATACTGTCTACTACTAGTGGTTCTCTAGTCATAGTGGTTGGTAATAGTATAAATATTATTCCTTCAAATAATGCGTATATTAGACATGCTACTATGTATCTATCAAATACTTTTTTGTTATATTTTAATATTAGTAATGGTATTAAGAATAGTAATAAATACCACAAGACATAGAATGTTACAAAGGCTGGTATAAATGGTATCATATTATCAAAATAGTTATTTAGATGCATTGGTGTACCTTGAAATAGTTTGGTTATACTATATACTGATGTTTGAAATAAAAAACTAAATATTAATATTATTATTCTATTTTTATTTTCTTTAATATACTTCTTCATATTCACACCTCATACTACATTATATTGCCTTTAGATAATTATATCATACAAAAGTAAAAAGAGATAGTAATTTATCTCTTTATATTATTTATTATCTTTTTTCTTTTTTAAATACATTACTGCACATATTATTATTCCAAGTATTGCTACTACTCCAATAACAATATAAGTAACTATATTATCTCCTGTTTTAGGATTGTTAACTTCATTATTTGTTTGTACTCTAAATATATATATCTATGGCTTATATATAATAGACTTTATTTTGAGACTAAAATTAGGCTCAAAATAACGCTCTAAGACCTTAGGCTTAGAGCGCATATATTATTTTTTTAACATCTTATTAAATTTAGTAAACTTACTATCATCATCTAGTGTTGTTTCAGATAATTCTTTAAATAAATCTTTTTGTTTTTTAGTTAATTTACTTGGCATAACGACATCTACTATTACATACATATCGCCTTTTTTATTATTAATATCACTATCTATTCCTTTTCCTTTTAATCTTAATTTACTACCATTTTTAGTACCATCAGGAATAGTTATAATAGCATTTCCATAGATTGTAGGTATCTCTTTCTTGCAGCCTAATACTGCTTCAGTAATAGTAAGAGGTACAGTAATATAAATATCATTCTCATCTCTAGTATAGAAATCATCTTCTTTAACACTAAATTCAATATATAAATCTCCTGGTTCTCCTCCATTAGTACCTGCTTCTCCTTTACCAGCAAGTCTTATTCTATTGCCGGTATTTATTCCTTTAGGAATAGTAATGGTTAGAGTTTTAACTTTTCTTTCTTTACCAGTACCATGACAATTAGTACAAATCTTATCAAATGTTGAACCAGTTCCATGACATGTTGGACAAGAGGTTTTTGATAGAAATGAACCAAATATAGTACTTTGCTGTCTTGTTACAGTTCCAGATCCTTTACAATCAGGACAAGTATGCATATTAAAGCCACCCTGTCCATGACACTCAGAGCATTCATCTTCAGTATCTACTTTTATATCTCTCTTAGCACCATTAACAGCCTCTTCAAAAGTAATACTCATACGATATAGTAAGTCGCTACCATCTTCTCTTCTAGAACTTGTTCTTGTACCAGATGAAGATGAACCAAAACCAAAGTTTTTAAATAAATCTCCAAAGATATCTTCCATACCGCCAAAATCAAAGCCATCAAATCCAGAGAAACCACCTTGAGAGTTAGTAAATGCTGCATGACCATACTGATCATATTGTTTTCTTTTTGTCTCATCTGATAATACAGCATAGGCTTCTTGACATTCTTTAAACTTTTCTGCAGCATTTTCTTCTTTTGATACATCAGGGTGGTATTTTTTGGCTAGTTTTCTGAAGGCGGATTTTATTTCATCTTGAGACGCTGTTTTTGGTACTCCTAGTACCTCGTAGTAATCTTTTTTATTCATAATTTCCTCCGAACATAAGTATAAAGTTCTAGCTAGAAAACTAGAACTTTAACTTTTTATTTGAATTATTTCTCTTCGTACTCAGCATCTACTACTGTGTCGTCTTTGTCTTCTTTCTTTTCTTCTTTAGTTTCAGTCTTAGCACTTTCTGCACTTTGATTATTTTTAGCAGCTTCTTCATAAACTTTTGTAGCAAGAGCATTAGCCTTCTCTAATAGTTTATCTTTAGCTTTATTAATCTTTTCAACATCTTCTGTTTCAATAGCCTTCTTAGTTTCTTCCATTAAGTCTTCAGTTTCTTTCTTATCAGAATCAGTTACTTTTTCTCCTAAATCTTTAAGAGCCTTTTCAGTCATGAATACTACTTGTTCAGCATCATTCTTAGCATCTGCTACTTCTTTCTTCTTGTTATCAGCTTCTTTATTTTTTTCTGCTTCTTTCATCATCTTATCGATTTCTTCATCACTTAATGTATTAGTAGCAGTAATTGTAATAGATTGTTCTTTTCCAGTACCCAAGTCTTTTGCTTTGACATTTACGATACCATTAGCATCTATATCAAATGTTACTTCGATTTGTGGTACTCCTCTTGGAGCAGGTGGAATGTTAGTTAATTGGAAGTTACCAAGGGTCTTGTTATCGTTAGCCATTGGTCTTTCACCTTGTAATACATGGATATCAACAGCAGGTTGATTATCAGCAGCTGTACTAAATACTTGACTCTTACTTGTAGGTATTGTAGTATTTCTAGGATTAATACAGTCATTACTCCTCCTAGCGTTTCAATACCAAGTGATAATGGCGTTACATCTAGAAGTACGATATCATTAACGTCCCCTGTTAATACTCCACCTTGAATAGCAGCACCCATAGCTACTACTTCATCTGGGTTAACTTCTTTAGATGGTTCTTTACCTAATTCTTTCTTAACTAGTTCTTGAACACAAGGTATTCTTGTTGAACCTCCTACTAGTAATACTTTATCAATATCCTTAGATGTTAATTTAGCATCTTTTAATGCTTTTCTTACTGGTTCAGTAGTTGATTCTACTAAATCTCTAATTAAATCTTCAAATTTAGCTTTAGTTAAAGTTAAGTTTAAATGAAGTGGTCCATCTGTTCCTTGAGATATAAATGGTAATGATATTTCAGTAGAAGTCATACCGCTAAGATCTTTCTTAGCTTTTTCAGCAGCATCTCTAACTCTTTGCATAGCCATTTTATCTTTAGTTAAATCAACACCAGACTCTTTCTTAAATTCATCAGTCATCCATTCCATTACTCTTTCATCAAAGTCATCTCCACCTAAATGATTGTTACCACTTGTAGATTTAACTTCAAATACACCATCGCCAAGTTCTAGAATAGATACATCGAATGTACCACCGCCTAAGTCGTATACTAAGATAGTTTGTGTTTTTTCTTGTTTATCTAGTCCATAAGCAAGAGCAGCTGCTGTTGGTTCATTAATTATTCTTTCTACTTCTAGTCCAGCAATTTTACCAGCATTCTTAGTAGCTTGTCTTTGACTATCGTTAAAGTATGCAGGTACTGTAATTACAGCTTTTGTTACTGGTTCTCCTAAGTAAGCTTCAGCAGTCTTCTTAAGATCTCCTAGTATCATTGCAGATATCTCTTCTGGAGTATATTCTTTTCCATTAGCGGATACTTTTTCACTAGTACCCATTTTTCTTTTTATTGAAGAAATAGTATCTTTATTGGTTACCATTTGGTTTTTAGCCTTTTGTCCAACAATTATTTCTCCATTTTTGAATGCTACTACTGATGGAGTAGTTCTCATTCCTTCGGGATTAGTTATTACTTTAGCTTCTCCCCCTTCATATACAGATACACAACTATTTGTTGTACCTAAGTCAATTCCTATAATTTTACTCATATTTATCAATCTCCTTTATATATTTATTAGTCTTCATCAAATTCATGAATGACTTTCATTTTTTTATCTTTATTTTTATTATTTGTGGTATTATGCATATTTCTAATAGTTCTATTTATCTTTATACTTCTATAGATATAGTATCCTAGTATTAATAATATTAGTACTGGGAATATCCATACGATAAATCTTATTCCAAGTATTAAAACTGCTAAGAATATTAGAATATAAATAATATCTCTTATGGTACTTTTACTCATTTACTTTTACCATAGCGGTTCTAAGTACTTTATCTTTGTACATATAACCTTTTTGTAATACTTCAAGAATTATACCTGACTCTTTAGATTCATCTTTACCTGTAGTAACAGCTTGATGATAAGTAGGATCAAACTCTTTACCTAAACAGTCCATTTCTTTTACTTCAAACTTAGTAAGTAAGTCTTTTATTTGCTTATACATAAGTTTAAAGCCTTGTAAGAACTTAGATACTTCGTCTTCTAGATTATTATCATCCATATTTATAGCTCTTTCAAAGTTATCTAATATTGGTAAAAATCCTTTTAGTATATCTTCTTCAGCATACTTAATTATTCTAGATGTTTCTTCATCTTTTCTTCTTTTGTAGTTAATTAATTCTGCTTGACTACGAAGAAGAGCCTCCTCTAAGTCTTTTATTCTTTTACTTAGAAGTTCTCTTTCATCATTAATGTTTGATTCTTCTGTGCAAGAACATTCTTCTTCATTGCACTTACAAGATTCTTCACACTTGCAAGTTTCCTCACATTTGTGTTCTTCGTTGCAGTGGCAATCTTCTTTATGTTCGTGTTTCTTTTTCTTTTTATTTTCCATAATCTCCTCCTAGGTTATTCTTTATATAATCAAGAAGAGTTACAACTCGATCATATTCCATTCTCTTAGGGCCAATTATTGCTATTGTTCCTTCTTCACCATTGATATTATATTTTGTTTTTATTACTGAAACATCATCAGTTAATTCTGTTTCACTACCAACATAAATATTAATACCATTATCTTCTTCTTTCATTTTAGAAATGCTATCTATGTCTTCAAATTTACTAAGTATTTCCTTTACTTTATCAATACTAGAGAATTCTGGTTGTTTTAACATATTTGTTCTTCCGCCAAAATAGGCTTCACTAGTTTTCTCAGTAGTAAATTCATGAAAGGCATCATAGAAGGTATTATATAAAACTTCATATTGTTTTACATAATCTTTTATTATTGGTTTTACTTCATATTCTAGTTTTTCACTTACTTCATTTATTGGTGTACCTATGACTAATTTATTTATTAGCTCAACAGTCTTTTTTACATCACCAGTAGATACATCATTTGGTAAGTATAATATCTTATGTTGTACTATACCTTTATCAGTAATAACTATTGATAATATTTTATTATCCTCAAGTGGTACTATCTCTACTTTCTTTAATCTATTCTCTTTAGAAGAATTACCAAGTACTACTGCTGTATAATTTGTTATTTCACTAACTATTTCGATACTCTTTTTAATAGTATCATTTAAATCTAGTGAATGATTGTGAAATATTGTTTGTAGTTTAAGCATATCTTCACCAGTCATATTTTTAGGTTTCATTAAATGATCTACATAATACTTATAGCCTTCTTCACTTGGTATTCTACCTGAAGCAAAGTGATTCTTTTCAAGTAAATGTAATTCTTCTAGTTTAGCCATTTCGTTTCTAATGGTAGCACTAGAACATTTTAATTTTTTACAGATATGATTAGAACTTACTGGTTTAGCAGTTTTTATATATTCTTCTGCGATTATTTTCAGCATTTCTTTTTGTCTATCCGTGATCATATTATATCACTTCCTTTATTAGCAGTCCTTCTTTTCTACTGCTAATATAATTATATTACTATTTGTTAGCAATGTCAACATAAAATTGCTAATTTTTTTATTTTTTTCACTATAAGCCTTGTCTCAAGTCTTATTAGTGTTGTTATTAGCCTTAGGTCTAATAACAATATGCATATTCTTATATTATATATAAGTGAGTTATTTATACATAAAGTTATATTAATATTTATATTTTAATAAGAATATATTTTAGTATGAAAAAAAATATTTTATTTATAATATCTTTATTTATATTTTTTACCCTATTAATTATCTACTTCATTATTAGTATTAATAATAGTAGAGTTAAATTTGTTAATGAGAAAGATAATGAATTGGAAATTAGTATTAAGTATCCTAGTTTTAAGTATAGAAAACTTAATAAAAGAATTAAATATATTATTAATAAATATAGTAGAGAAATTAAGAATACTTCCTTTGATGATAATTATCATATTTATACATTATACATAGATTATAAGGAATATAAATATAAAGATTATATATCACTTGTATTTTATAGTGAACTTTTTCTTGGAGGAGCCCATCCTAATCATTATATTGATACTGTTATTTATAATACTAAAAATAATTCTTTTATTAATATAAACGATTTAATTAATATAGATAAAAATATATTAATTAAATTATCTAATATATCTAGAGAAGAATTATTAAGAAACAAAGTACTTAGTAATAGTGATGTTAAAGAAATGTTAATGGATGGTACTAGTCCTAAGACTGATAACTTCAAAAAAATTGCTTTAACTGATGAAGGTATTATTATCTTCTTTGAAAGATATCAAATAGCACCATATTATTTTGGTGATTATAATATATTAATACCTTATAGTAAATTAAATTTAAATATATAAGAAAGGTAGAATCTAAATGAAAAAGAAAGCACTATTATTTATTCATGGCTTTGCTGGTGGTACTTATGATTATGGTGAATTAATTAATGACTTAGAACTAAATGGTTTATTTGATATATTTAGTTATACAATGAAAGGTCATGGTAATTTAGTTATTAATAAAGTTACTAAAGATGACTGGATAAAAGATGCAGAGTATAATATAGAAAAATTGATTAAATATGGATACAAAGAAATATATGTTGTTGGTCATAGTATGGGTGGTGTCATTGCTACTTACTTAGGAAGTAAATATAAAGAAGTGAAAAAGTTAGTACTTGCCGCGCCAGCATTTGAATTTTGTAACTTTAAAAATAATAAAATTAACTTTATCGATAGTATTAAACTAATTCCAAGTATATTTAAAAATTATACTTTTAGAGAGATGATGGCTAAATACTTTAAAGTTCCTCTTAAAACAGTTAAAGAATTTTCTTATTTAGTTAATGACCACTATGAAGATGTTAAAAAGATTAATATACCTATTCTACTGCTTTGGGGAAATAAAGATACTACAGTACCTTTTGCCTCTATTAAATATGTATATGATAATGTTAAATCTAAAGATGTCGAACTATGGACCATAGATAATATTAATCATGGTATTTTTAATAACTATCGATATCAAGATATAAAAGATATTATATTTTGTTTTCTTACTAGAAAAGAAAATAATAAAAAGATTAAACATTCTATTTGAAATTAATTAATATTATGTTAATATATTAATAGAGGGTGATAGATAATGTTAAGAAAAAAAGCAATACTTTTAATACATGGTTTTGCGGGTGGTGCTTATGACTATGGTAATTTACCTAATGATTTAGAATTTGTTAATAATTACAAGGTATTTACTTATACTCTACCTGGTCATGATAAAGCTATTATTAATAAAGTTACTAAAGATGATTGGATAAAAATGTCAGAGATGCAAATCGAAAAAATAATTAAGCACGGATATAAAGAAATATATGTTATTGGTCATAGTATGGGTGGTGTTATTGCAGCATACTTAGCAAGTAAATACAAAGAAGTAAAAAAACTAGTACTTGCTGCTCCTGCCTTTCAATATTTTAAGTTTGAAGGTAATAAAATAAATATATTAGAAAGTATTAAAGTTGTTCCTAACTTATTTAAAGATTATAATAAAGAAGAAGTTATATCAAGATTATTTAAAGTACCAATTACTACGATTAAAGAGTTTATGTCATTAGTTAGTGAACATCATAGTGATGTAAAAAATATAGTATGCCCCACTTTAATAATTCATGGTACTAAAGATGAAATAGTTCCTGATACTTCAGTTAATTATGTATATGATAACATTAAATCTACTTCAGTTACTTTAGTAGAAATTAATGGTTTAACTCATGATTTATTTATTAACGATAGATATACTGATGTAAAGAAATTAATTTTTGACTTTTTTAAACATAAACCAAAAAATACCAAAAATAAATATAAAATATAGAAAAAAAGACTTGATTTGCTCAAGTCATTTTTTATTAATTATTTTTTATAGTCTTATATGTTCTAAAAGCTACTGCTAGAGCAATTATTGCAAATATATAATTAACATACATAAACATATTTGCTTCTACTCCAGTTTGTGGTGGAAGTATAGTTAAATCATATATATAAGTAACTTCTTGCTGTTCTTTAGTATAAGTCCCTTCTACTTCACCTTTAACTTCAATAAAGCTATATTTATCAAATTCTTTCTTAACTGTTTCATATGTAGTTCCTACAGGACCTGTAAGAGTAATACTATCAGTAAGTTTAGTACCATCTTTAGTAACATAATTAACTATTACAGTACTTTCTTCTACTTCAGTAGTATGTTCATCATCAGTAGTTTTAGTAGTATTACCATAAGTTAATTCAGCAGTTACTTTATTAGTTACTTCTTTTTTATCTACATTGATATAGAATAATTTAAAGTTTTCTTCAATATTAAAGATAATATTTCTATTTTCATTAATATCTGTATTAACATCATTAGTAATTTCTGTTCCTACTAAAGTATTATCCATTTCATATTTACATAATATTGTATTATTTTCTTTAATATATTTACAATTATTACTAATTTCTGATTTTTCTGCATCTATTTCAAATGGAAGAATATCAGTAATTGTAAGTGTTGCTTTACCTACATAATCTTTAATTTCTGTATTATAAGTAATTGTATAATCAAAGGCATCAGTAATTGATCCTACTAATTCTACTCCATCTTTCTTTAACTCTTCTTCTGAAGTACCTACATTCTTTGTATATACATAGTTTACATAAGTTGTTCCTTTTGTATATAATCCATCTTTATTACTTGGTATTTCTTTTAGTGTATAGCCAAAGAATTCTTTAGCCTCAGTAGTATATTCTTTACCTACTAAATCTGTGGTTGTTACATTATTACTTAGTGTAACTCCTTTATCAGTTTTGTAAGTAGCTACTACCGTTCCACTAGGAACAACATCTATTACTTCATCTTTATCAGTTACATTTTTATTTCCATATATTAATTTTGAATTAACAATGTTTTTAACTTCACTTCCAACATTAGTGTATCTTAATACAATGTTAAACGCAGCATTTATTACTTGATGTTCTTCATCAACTGTATATACATCAGTACATACTATTGTTCTTCCATTTACTACACATTTATTATCTTTTGATATTATTTCAGCATTATATGGTAATGTATCAGTAAGCTCAAGAGTTACTTCTCCTACATAATCTTCTACTTTACCAGTATAACTTAATACATAATTGTATTCTGAATTAATATCAGTAATAGTGTTATTTTGTACTTTATTTACTTTGTTTTCAGTTACTGTTCCTTCATTCTTTATATATACATAATCTACTTGAATTGTTTCATTAGCAATGTAAGTTCCTTCTTTATTAGATGGTATTTCTCTTAATGTATATCCATAGAATGATTTAGTTTCAGTAGTATAATCAGTTCCTGCAAAATCAGTAGTTTCTACATCATCATGTAATTTTACACCTTTATCTGTTTTGTAAGTAGCCACTACTGTTCCTTTGTATACTTCTGTTTCTGTTTCATCAGTAGTTTCTTCTTCCTTATTTTCTAAAGCTAATTTAGCAGTAGCACTATTTATTATTTTATCTTCTTTTATATCAGAATATTTTACTTGGAAATTAAATTCTTCATTTATTTCTAAAGTTCCATTTACTGTATATTCTGTAGTACATATAATGGTATTATTTTCGAATGTACATCTATTATCTTTTGATACTATAGTACCTTTTAATGGTAATGTATCAGTAATAGTTAACGTAGCTTTACCAACATACTCTTCTACTTTACCTGTATATTTAAGTGCATAGCTAAATGTATCGTTGATGTTACTTACAAACTCAGTTCCTTCTTTAACTAATTCATTTTCAGTAATATTTCCATCATTCTTAGTGTAATAGTATATTACATCAATATTACCTTCAATGTAGTTACCATTTTTATTAGTAGGTTCTTCTTTTAATGTATAACCTGTTATTTCTTTTGCACTTGTTTCATAAGGTGTATCTGCTAATTTCTCACCTAACTCTTGTTTATTTGCAATATCATTTCCTTGTTCATCTTTAAAGTATACAGTTACTGTACCTTTGATTTCTACTGGTACTGTAGCAGTATCTTCTTTACCAGAAGTTATCTTATCTTCTACATTTTCATGTGACACAGTAGTATTTCCATAAACTGTATTGATTAAGTTACTTCCATTTTTACTTAAGTAATCTTGATATTTTACAGTATAATTTATTCTTTCGCTTACTGTATAAACACTTTGATACTCAGTTATACTATAAGTTTTTGTCCAAGTGATAGTATTTTTTTCACTATTATATACTCCACCATTTAATGTGCTTTCATTTTCAATAATAGCACCAGGTAATGTATCAGTAATAGTTACTACTATAGTATCGCCATTTCTTACATTATTTATTTGTGTATTATAATTTACTGTATAACTTACTTTATCATTAGAACTAATTACTTTATTAGTTTTTGTAGTCTTAGATATAGTTTCAGTGATATTATCAAAGTTTGTATTAATATAGTATATATCTAATACATTCTTGCTTGAATCTGTACCTATAGTAATTTCTGAATTGTTTTCTTCAGTTTTATTTGGATCTAAGAAATAATCATTTTTACCCTTAGCATTTAATTCTTCGTTAGTAAGCCATTTACTTCTAGCTGTAATCTTATCTCCATAAATAGCTTCACTATTATTAGTAAATCCTTTTTCGTTATTAAAGAAGTAATTTACTGAATACTCATAACTATTCTTCTTATAATAAATATTTATTACTACAGTATTATCAATAATAGTATAACTAGAATTATCTGATTTTACTGTATCTAAAATATAACCATCTCTTATTTCATTTTCTTTTAAATAATAGTCTTGTGAATTAACTCTTGTTCCATAAGGAATATTTGTTTCAGTTTTACTATTATTTAAAACTTCATCATAGTAATAATTTATTATATAATTAAATTTCTTTATTGTATATAGAATTTTTATTTCTTTTACTTCGCCATTATTAGTTATAGTAATGCTTGCAGGATCAATTGTATTAAATTCATATCCTTTAGGAAGATATTTGTCTCTTTCTACATTACTTTCATTAATAACTGTTCCATTAAGTGCTTTTCTTGTTTCACTTGTTATTTTATTGTTATTATCAAAGCTATCTTTATAATAATTAACTATATAATCATAAGTATTTTGTACCCAATATACTTGTGGATTTTGATCACAAGTTAATGTTTTTTCTTCACCTTTAGCATTAGTATATTTTAATTCAAAGCCTTCGTTTGTATTATACCAATCTGTTGGAGCATCTTTATCAATATCTACATAGAAAGATAATGTTGTACCTTCTTCAGTAATATTAGCTATTGTTTCACTAACATAACTTCTAGCAGTACTATCAGTAGTTAAGGTGAACTTTCCACCTAAGTTATCTGTTAACACAGCATTAGTTCCAGCACTTGCAGTACTCATTTCTTCAGCAATATTAGTAAATGCATTAGCTACTTTTTCTGGATCAGCATTTACATAATGAGTAAATGTACTGCCTTCTTTATCAGGAGAAGATACTTCTGTTAAAATAGTCTCTGCACTTTTGTAATCATATTCTGATTTTGCCGGAAGCATATAACCAATAGAGAATATTTCAGCACCAAGATTTTTTACATCAGTTGCAGCACTTATTGTTTTATCATAAGTATTTTTATTGGTTGTTTGTCCATTTCCACCGGTATAGCCATTATCTTTATAATAAAATGTTGGTTGACCATCACTAATTACTACAACATATTTTTGTGCTTTTTCATCTGCTACTGAGCTTAATAATTCATTAGCTTTAATAAGTCCGGCTTGTAAATTGGTTCCACCAATTGGGCTTCCAAAATCATCTGAGGTAAGTTCTGTGCCACTAAACCAAGTATTATTATTTATTTTAATTATTTCAGCATCATCAAACTCAGAATCATCATAATAATATCCATTATCACCAGAAAAACCTACTAAGGCAATTTTTGCTCCATTTATTTTATTTGATAGAGTTTTAGCAAATGTTATAGCTCCATTTACTGCGCTTTCCCATTTGTTATTATACTCAGTTCTTATACAGTCACGCCAGTCATACTCAACACACTCATAAGAACTTTCCATACTGCTAGATTTATCAAATACTACAACAGCATATACTTGCTTAGGAACTTCGGTACTTGTTTCATCATCCTTTCCTTCTATTTTAAAATCAATTTTATATCTACCTTCAGTGTCTGTTTTACTAACTGTTTTAGTAACTTTTACTCCGCCTTTTTCTTTAGTAGAGCCAACACTAACAATAGCCATTTCGCCATTATTTGTTACTTTATTATCAATACCAACATCGCCTTTAACAGGATCCCTATTAGTTATTTCATTAGCTAACACACTAATTGGTGTCATTAAGTCTGAAAAAATCATTGCTATTAGTACTAATATCTTAGTAAACTTTTTTAAACTTTTTTTCATTAATTAAACCCTCCTTAATATTATTAGTAAATATTTTCTTTGATAATTACTATAATCTTTATGTGTACTACATGTTTGAAGTATTAATACTTCATCTTCAGAACTTACTTCTACTCCAGTATCATACATTGATTTTTCTTTTAACTTTGTTATGTGTTCAAGATAATCTTTATCACTTGCAAAGTTAACATTCATGTAAGAAAAATCTTTTGTTTCTACATAAATAGAAAATATTTCATACTTCTTTTTTGCAGTACTTGTGGTTATCCACACATATTTGTGATTATCGTAATAATCTTTATCATAGAACTCTTCAAGTATTTTAAATGGCATATCAATATTTGAAGAATTATGACCATAAATTAGTAATTTTCTACTGGTATCAATATCCACTCTAAAATCTAGGTAGATAGAGCCCATACCACTTCTATTTCCATAAGCATCATGATTTAAATAATAGTTATTATCACTACCTTGTAATATTGGTACGATATAATCAGTATTATCTATTTCCAAGACACCTTTAATATCTTTATTATTATATTCTTCTCTCAAATTGTTAATAACTTCTTCATAGTTAATAGGATTATTAACATTATTATTTGATTCTATATCTATATTTAAGTAATAATCTTTTTTTCTATTTGACTTATATAGATATACTCCAACTAACAATAATAATATTACTAAGATAAAAGTTATTATTAATATTATTTTTTTATTCTTATTCATAAAGCCCCCAATAATTCTCTCAGATGGTTTACTATTATAGCATATTTTATGTTTTTGTCAATTATTAATCTATCATTATATTAAAATTGCAATGAAAAAAGAAGTTTTATATCTTAAATACTTCTACCTAATTAAAAACTTCTTAACTCTAATTTTATTATGTAACAATGTTTTATTTTTTAAACACTAATTTGTTATATATTTTATCAAATGCTTTGATAAACTTATCTATCTCTTCTTCAGTATTTTTATAACTTAAACTTATTCTTATACTACTCATAGATATTTCTCTATTATGATATATACTATCTACTGATAATGATACATCACTAGTAGAACAGGCACTTTTAGTGGATAGATAAATGTCTTCTTCTTCCATAGTATGAATAAATGTCTCTGGTTTTACTCCTATTACACTAAAATTAATAATATATGGAATACTATTTTCAGTACTATTTATATGAATATTATCATACTTTTTTAAATTATCTTTTATCTTCCTACTTAGAGATGATACATATTCATAATTTTTATCTATATTTGGAATAACTAATTCCAAGGCTTTCATAAGACTACATATTAATGGTAATGCTGGAGTACCACTACGATAAATGGTAGTACTCTTTCCTCCATGAATTAAATTATCAATAACAATATTATCTTTTTTTATTAATAGACCTATTCCTTTTAAGCCAAATATTTTATGAGCAGACATACTAATGAAATCTATACTAGTAGGATCTACCTTTATTTTACCAATAGCCTGAGTAGCATCAACATGGAAATAACACTTAGGATGTTTTTTTACTATCTTACTAATAGTATCTATATCTTGCCTTATACCCAGTTCACTATCAACATAAGCTACTGAAACTAAAATAGTATTATCTGTTAATAGTCTTTCTAAATCTTCAATATCTATTAAACCATTATCTTTTATTTTAACATAATCAATAATAAATCCTTTGTTTTCTAAATATTTACAAGTTTCTAATATTGATGAATGTTCTAGAGGTGTAGTAATTATATGATTACCACGATTTTTATATTTAGAGGCTACTCCCTTTAATACTGTATTATTTGATTCAGAAGCTCCTGAAGTATATATTATTTCACTAGGTTTTACTCCTAGTAAATTGCTTATCTTTTCAGTAGCATAATCCTCTAATTCTTTTGATTTTATTCCTAGACTATGTAATGAATTAGAATTACCTGGATAATTTTTACATACCTTATTAAATGTTTCTAAGACTCTATCATCTACCATAGTAGTAGCACTATTATCTAAATATATCATAATATATTCCTTCTTTCTCTAGTATTTTACCATAAATATTAAAATAAAACTAGATATTTTATAACCAAAATGTTCAAAAGAGAGACTTATTTTAAGGCTCTCTTTTGCCTCTTAAGACCTAGACTTAAGAGGATAAACAAATAATTATTTTAAACTTTCAAACTGAGAATTATACAAACTAGCATAGAAACCATTCTCTTTCATAAGCTTATCATGATTACCAGTCTCAATAATATTACCATCTTTCATAACCAATATCAAATCAGCATTTCTAATAGTAGATAATCTATGAGCTATAATAAATGAAGTCTTATTCTCCATTAACTTATCCATAGCCTTTTGTACTAATTCTTCAGTTCTAGTATCTACATTAGATGTAGCTTCATCTAAAATTAAGAAAGGAGCATTCTCAATCATACCACGAGCAATAGTAAGTAACTGTCTTTGTCCTGCTGAAATAGAATCAGTATCAGATATTTCGCTATCATAACCATTAGGTAGTGTTTTAATAAAATGATCTACTCCTACTACTTTGCATATTTCTTTTACTTTCTTATCACTAATATTCTTTCTATTATAAACAATATTTTCTTTAACAGTACCATTAAATAACCAAGTATCTTGAAGTACCATAGTAAATAAATCATGAATATTTTCTCTAGTCAAATCTTTAATAGATACACCATCAATCTTAATATCACCAGAATTTATTTCATAGAACTTCATAAGTAAGTTTACCATAGTAGTTTTACCCGCTCCTGTTGGACCAACAATAGCTATCTTTTGACCTGGTTTTGCAGTAGCAGTAAAGTCTTTAATGATAATTTTATCTTCATCATACCCAAACTTAACATTTTTAAATTCTATTTTCCCTTTTACTTTATTCTTATCTAATTTCTTAGTAATATTTATCTCTTTAGACATTTCTTTTTCCTCTAGAAAAGCAAATACTCTTT
>ERZ791618.470-NODE-470-length-19769-cov-2.548595_pt1 | contig 19769 bp, 16 predicted proteins | sample MGYA00510059_ERZ791618 | MGnify/ENA primary metagenome ERZ791618 (study PRJEB30046, sample SAMN00715159) | human gut metagenome | study: EMG produced TPA metagenomics assembly of the A metagenome-wide association study of gut microbiota in type 2...
AGCCGTACGCATTTTCAGCGAGCACGGGATGAATGACAAGGTTAAATTACTGGAAACCTCCGGTTCATTATACACCTATTATTATACGTTAGGTGATACCATCGATTATTATTATGGGAATCTGTTACCCAGTACCGGTTTTATCAAATTGTTCGATCTGGTAAAAATTACGATGGACTGCTATTACGTATTCCCAACAAAGAAAATCCGGAAATACTCGAAGAAGTAGTAAAGCAGGAAAAAATGCTCGACGTATTTAAAGAGTATCTGAACTGGAGCAACATCATGGGACTGAACAAGCCGGTGACTTTAACATGGCCTGTGAAGAAGGACATGCCACCGACCTGATCAATGTAGCAGAAGCACTGCAAGAAAAGAAAATTGCCCAAATAGCCGATACGATCTTCCATCGTGGAGAAAACGGTGACCGTATAAAATTAGTACTGATAGCCGGACCGTCTTCGTCGGGAAAGACCACTTTCAGCAAGCGTCTCTCTATCCAACTGATGACAAACGGCTTAAAGCCTTATCCGATTTCATTGGACAATTACTTTGTTGACCGCGAAGAAACTCCCCGCGATGAAAATGGAAACTATGACTATGAATCCTTATACGCCCTCGATCTGGATCTGTTCAACCGGCAACTTGCGGCATCTCCAAGCATTACTCCGCGGAGAAGAAGTCGAGTTGCCGCGATTCAACTTCAACATCGGAAAAAAGGAGTACAAAGGGGACAAGCTAAAAATAGACGAACATACCATTTTAATATTGGAAGGTATTCACGCACTCAATCCGGAACTGACTCCGCATATTCCGAGTGAGAATAAATTCAAAATATATGTATCGGCACTGACCACCATTTCACTGGATGACCATAACTGGATTCCTACGACAGACAATCGTTTGCTTCGCCGCATTATCCGCGACTTCAACTACCGCGGCTACTCGGCACGGGAAACCATTTCCCGCTGGCCCAGCGTACGAGCCGGAGAAGACAAATGGATATTCCCTTATCAGGAAAATGCCGATGTGATGTTCAACTCCGCATTGTTGTTTGAGTTTGCCGTACTGCGCTGCCATGCCGAACCCATATTGACCAGTGTGCCTCGCAACTGTCCTGAGTATGCCGAAGCGTACCGTTTGTTGAAGTTCATCAAATATTTTACACCCATACAAGACAAAGAAATACCGTTTACCTCATTATTACGTGAATTTTTAGGCGGAAGTAGTTTCAAATACTAAAAGATTATTTTACTTTTGCTTGCAAATTCATATAAATAGTTATGCTCATGAAACAATTTGCTTTCATTCTATCTCTCGTATTGTGTTTAAGCACAATGACTCTCGCGCAAAACACCAGCCGCGCCGATGAGCTAATGCAACAGGCACAAACTAACCTGAAACAAAAAGAATATATTAAAGCCCGTTACCTTTTCCTGCAAGCTTACAATGCTTTCTCATCGCAAGAAAAGTATGACAAGGCTGTAGAGTGCGGTATTAACGCCAGCGCCCTCTATCATCGGGAAAACTATTATAAGGAAGCTTTCGAGCTGTTGCGCGGTGCGGAACTATTGGTTACAGGAGGCGAACAGAAAAGTGGCAAGGCTATGCCGGATCTGCGCTTCCGTATCAATAAGGAGCGCCTGCAAATGTACATCAACCTTAAGAACCCTGCCCGAGCCAAAGAGCAACTGACCAAGCTGGAGGAAACTGCTAAAGCAGCCAGAAATGACTCTCTCAATAATGATTTGCTCTATACTCAGGCCAATTATTATTATACTTTCGGCATGAATTCGCAAGGAGATGCCTATATCAACCGCCTGATCGGTCAATATAAGGAACAGAAAAACTACGCTAAAGTAGACGAGTCTTATAAGACATTGATCGACATTGCCCGCAAAGCAAATAATGCCGGACTGGTGGCCCGCACTTACGACAAGTACATTCTTTGGACGGATTCTGTAAAAGCACTTACCGCCCAGGATGAACTGAATGTTCTGAAACGGAAGTATGACGAGAGCCTGCAAACTATCGAAGAGAAAGACAGCTCTCTCTCCGCCAAGCAGTACATCATCATTGGTCTTTGCATCCTCGCCGGACTCCTTGCTGCTGTATTAGTACTGGCCGGCATCGTATTGCTGCGTTTCGTCCTTCTTACCCGGAAGCAAAAGAAAGCCATCCAGATTGCGAACGAGCACAATGAACTGAAAACCCAGTTTATCCAGAATATCTCAGCACAAATGGAGCCAACCCTGAATACTCTGGATGGAACGCAACCGGGCGTTCGTGCCCTAAAGGGTTTTGCAGAACACATTCAAGAGCTGTCTGACTTGGAAAACACCTTATCAGAGGCTTACGAAATGCGTGAAATCAACATCAATACTTTCTGTGAAAGTGTTATGGATAAGATTAAAAGCGGCTTGAAACCAGACATAGCTACTGCCGTCAATGCACCGAAACTCAGTGTAAAAACGAATCCGGAACAACTTGAACGCATTCTTCTCCACTTGCTGAACAATGCAGCCGAATTTACTCCCGAAGGTGGCAAAATCTGGCTGGACTTCAAAAAACGTGGAGCACACACTCATCAGTTCATCATAAGCGATACAGGGACTGGCATTGCCGAAGAAGAACAAGCAGACCTATTCAAGCCTTTCACCAAAGTGAAAGACCTTACAGAAGGTGACGGTTTAGGACTACCTATTTGTTCTCTAATTGCTACTAAAATGAATGGTAGCCTGACGCTGGACAGCAGTTATACCAAGGGTTGCCGTTTTGTTTTGGAACTACATACCTGATAAAAAATATACCTAAAATTAAACAGCCCCTATTTCTGATTTATTTTCAGGAATAGGGGTTGTTTATTTTCCACACCTACATTACATTGTTTTATCACCAGAAACGGGTACTTTTGCAGGCTGCAACAACAAATGATAAATCAATGAAAGCCACTGTCTTAGCTATGCTATTACTTGCATCTTGTATATTAGCGGCTTGTACTCGTTCCAGCCCGAACGCCCAACTTGTACAAGCCGATTCTCTCATACAAAAGCTTCCAGACAGCGCTTTACGCTTTTTGCAAAGCATTCAGTCGAAAGAATTTCATTCAGCGGCCGACCGTGCATATTATGCACTATTATTGACACAAGTCAAAGACAAGAATTTCATTCTGCAAACTGAGGATTCTCTGATACGCATTGCAGTGCAATATTATGATTCTACTAAAAATACGGCTATGCAGGCAAGGGCACATTATTATTTAGGATGCATTTGGAGGGACAAAGAAGACTATCCAAATGCCTTAAGTTGCTTTTTCACAGCCATATCCTATGCCAAAAAGATTCCTGACTACAACTTAGCCGGGCATATATACAATAATATAGCAAATCTATATTACCAGCAACGTCTGAATGAACAAGCCGACTCCATTTATCAAATAACAGAAGACCTTGCCATTAAACAGAAAAACTTCCACTTACATGTAGAAGTATTATCTCAACGAGGTATGATCAATATCAGAGAAGGGAAATATAAAGAAGCAGAGCAAATACTATTACATGCATTTGAGATTTCACGCCACAGTACATTAAAAAGTCTGATAGCTAAAACGACTTACTCCTTAAGTCTATTGTACGGACGCATGAATATGGGAGAAAAAGCTGTTGAATATGCAAAGCTAAGCGTCAATAATCAGGAAAATATAAATATGCAGTATAGGACCTGTCTTGTCTTGGGAGATGCTTATTATAAGACAGCTCAATATGACTCGGCTTTAATCTATCTAAACAAAGGGTTATACAGCAAAGATCATTCTACCAAAGCAGGCATCTATATGCGCTTAGCCGACATAGCTCAGAAACAAGGCTTACTGGAAAAAGCACTCGAAATGGAAAGGAAATATTCCGCTTATCTGGATAGTGCTCAGCAAAAACAACAGAGTACAGCAATCGTCACAACAGAAAAAAAGATACTGATACAACGTAAACAATCAGAATATAAAAAGAATCTGGGAAAATTCTCTTGCTATACGATTACAACAATAGCAACTCTCTTGTCGGTATTCTTCATCCTATGGAAAAAATACAAGAAAAGAATAAATTCTTTACAAAAAGAATTAGAGCAACATAATTATAACCAAAAAGAAAAAGCCATTTTACAGAAGGAACTCCATTCCTTGAACACGGAACGACAAGCATTACTCAAGGAAGCCTATGAGCACTCTGAAGTCTATGCTAAAATGAAACGGATTATCCAATCCTATAAAAAAACAGATAAATCCACTGAACATTTCGATGAAGAAGACTGGAAACAACTCATTGCAGAAACCGACATACGATGGAACAACATAACGATACGGCTGGCAAGCAAATATCCTTTATCCTTGGACGAAATATATCTATGCTGTCTCTATTTAACCGACATGCCTACCAGCCATTTTAGATATATAATGGAATGTAGTAGAGATGCCATATATAAAAAGACCAAGCGAATATTGGAACAAAAAATGAAATGCTTTGATAAATCGACTTCACTTCGTGATATTTTGGATACACTTATCATTGAATAATGAACCAAGTCGTCTAAATATGATAGCTTCTACTACATTTCTACACTTTTTATACACTTTCATTGGATAAATTCTCTCTAAATTTGCCACCGTCATAACAAATTAAAAGTATATCTTATGAAAAAGTTATTATTTGCATTTTTCGTGTTAACTGTAGTATTGGGCAGTACTTCATTGCAAGCCCAGGATCGTTTTTCATTTGCTGGTGATGATGAAAGGGAAATCCCCTTGGATCCATCAGGGCCTATAGAAGGTGGTCCGATTACCCGGAGCATCATCATCCAGCCCGCCAGTGCCTATGTCGATAGTGATATAGTCACTGTAGTTTTCAACAAGGATTTGCCTTCTGCAAGTATTACCATTACAAATGTTTCTACAGGAGCAGTCGTTTATTCTGAGACTTATTCCATGCCTACACTTATTACAATCAATGTAAGTGCAGAAAATTCCGGAGAATATCAGATAGAGATTGTATCAGATGAAATTCGCTTAAGCGGATACTTTACTCTCTAACAAAGAACCTAACCTAAACTTTAACTATAAATTTAGACTATGCTGGGAGATGATTATGCCACCAGTGAAGTAGTCCATCACTTTTTACGGTCATTGACCGTAAAAGTGAGCAGGACTACTATATGCCGTCTGCTCGACAATCCGTTGGGCAACACCATGCAAGGTATTAGTGACGCTTTAGATGCACTTCATGTAAAGAACGTAGTTTACCAACTTCAACCCCAATATCTGGAGAAGCTGCACGGCCCGTTCATTACCCAATTGGAAACAAGCCATTCTACATTCTGTCTTGTTGAAAAGATAGAACAGGATCGGCTCATTATCACGACTTCTGAAGTCAGCCACATGCCCATAAGTAGAAAATTATTTATTCACCAATGGACAGGAGTTGTCCTGTTGGGTGAAACCACTCGGGAAACCATCTGTGAATCTCATTGCCTGATCAGAAATATTAATTATATGTGTCGGCAACACAGAATACTAATTGCCGGGATCATATCTGTCCTCTTAGTTTTTTCTTCAATCTGGAGCAGAAATTATCCCCCCGGATTACCACTCTATCTCTCTGCATTAACTTGCGGTATTCTCATTTCTACTATAATCCTATACAAAGAAATGGTAGACCATCATTTTCTACACCGTTTCTGCCATATAGGTAAAGTTATAGATTGCAATGAAGTACTCAAATCCAAGGGTGCAAGTATTGCAGGAATAGGAATTGGAGAGCTATCGTGGATGTATTTCACCACTATGTTCTTCTTCACAGCCGTCTGTCCCGAAGAGTTTCATTTTTTGGCCGCCCTGTCTGTTTTCATAGCAATTGCATTTACGCTATACTCTATTATATATCAGATATTCTTTATTCACAAAGCCTGCCTGTTTTGTATGCTCACCACCTTCTCGGTCTGGCTGACAGCAGCATCGCTTTATATCATACGGAATAACTTTGAATGGAGATTTTCCATCCGGATTCTCCTTTCCATGGTTGCCGTCAGCGTTATCTGCCTGATATTCTGGATACAGGCAAAAGCACTTGTTTCTTCAGACAAGGAGAAGCACTTCATGAAGGTTAAGCTATCCGGTCTACTCAATCCAATCACTTTCCAGAAGCTACTGGCGTTAAAACCTAAAGTCAGAACGATGATTCATCCAGATATAGCTTTACACAATTCTGCCGATCATACAAAAGACAGACTGATGGTAGTTGTAAATCCCAACTGCAAGGCATGCGCCAAAGTGCACCACCACATTCGGGAGATCTCAGCGGATATATCCATCTCATTAGTCATATACACCAATGATCGTCTGGGAGCACATATTGCACAAACAATTCTCTCCGCCTATCTCTCCGAAGGTTGGGAAAAGGCTACTTATTTACTGGAGGAATGGTTCGAGATTCAGGAAATACCGGGTGTAGAGAAATACTACATCAATGACGTTGCACAGCTACTTTGGAGACAGCAACAAGAGTATTGTGAGCGAAATAATATCAGTCATACACCAGCGGTTATTGTCAACGGGCACTATATGCCAAGCGTTTATCAATTGGCCGAATTGAAGTATTTATTAGTATCCTCGGATAACAGATAAGAAGCAAATAGAAGCTTTATAAAGAAGGTATTCTCCCTTTATAGAGAATCTTTTCTCAATATGGTGAGAGTTTCTTCTCAATATGACGAGAATAAACTCTCAATTATATGAGAAAAGGTTCTCACCATAGTAAGAAAGATGAGAAGATGTAGTTCCCTGATATTAGTTGACTACTTTAAATCTTATCCCTAAACTTGATTGACTAAGAGAATTACTTTCTCTGAAAGTTATTGACCTTTATTAGTTCATAGCCCTAATATCAGTTTACCCCAAGCTACAGAACTAAACAAAAGGAAAAAACATACAGTTACCTTGGTAATATTTCTCAAAAAGAGATACCTTTGTATACTACTAACCAAATACCCATTAGAATGAAACAGGGCATTTATGCTACAATATGGCTAATAAGTTTTCTTTTACTAAACTCATGTACACGACAGCACAATCACAATATACTGTTAGTACAAGCAGATTCGTTAATGGAAGAATATCCGGACAGCGCATTGCATATTCTGGAAAGCATAGAATCTCAACAACTGACAGTACAGGCGGATCGCGCTTACTATGCTCTGCTGCTGACACAAGCCAGAGACAAAAACTATATTGTACAAACGGATGATTCACTGATACGGACGGCTGTGCAATATTACGACTCCATTGGGGATATACCTATGCAGGCTAAAGCTCATTACCATTGGGGAGGTGTGCTAAGAGATCAGAATAACTATTTTCATGCATTACACCTATACATAAATGCTGCCAATTATGCCAAGCGCAGCGAAAAGTCAAAGCTATTATCATTGATATATAACAATATCGGCAACATTTACTATCAAGAAAACCATTATAACAAGGCCGATTCTATGTATCAATTGCTACAACAACAAGCAACCTTGCAAAAAGATACAATCAATCTGGTTGAGGCCTTATCCAAACGAGGAAGTATAAATATAGAAAAAGGAAAAGCGTATTACCAGCAAGCCGAATCATTACTATTACAAGCCTCAGAACTTACAAAACACTTTCCCAACAATATGTTGAAAGCCAATATTGCATCTTCCTTAAGTGCTTTGTATAGTAGAATGCAGAAAGGTAAAGAGGCTATAAAATACGCCAAAGAAAATTTTACCCACTTAACTGACACTACATTATATGCCAAAGGATATCTTCTATTAGGAGACGCCTACTATAAAGCACAACTATATGATTCTGCCCAATTCTATTTCAATAAAGCCTTGCATACCCAAGAATACGTCACCAAAGCCAATACTTATATGCGCCTTGCCGATATTGCAAAAAAATCAAATAAATTAGAAGAATCACTTGAGCTGGAAAGGCTTTACTCTGCCTATCAAGATAGTGCGTACAATCAAAATCTCTATATATTGTCAACAAGCACGTTTTATTCTCCTACCCCACCCCAATATAGAGCTGATTTCCCCGTAAAAAGATGGGTATTATATATCAGTATATGCATACTTATAATAGGGAGCTATCTATTTATAAGACAATATAAATACAAGAAAGTATCATCTAAAAAAAATAGTATAAGGACAATGGAAATAGATATAGAAAAAGTAAAAGGCCAATTACAGGAAACTGCCTTCTACAAGAAAGCACAAAGCATATTGAATCATCAGAATGACACTGATGCTAAGTCAACAGAAAAACCAGTATTAACAAACGATGACCAGAAGTCATTAATAAAGGAAATTAATTGTTTGATTCCCGAATACACTTCACACCTGAGAAAGAACTTTCCATTACTGACTGATAAAGACATTTTCTTTTGTTGCATCCACTTGTCAGGCTTTTCCATACAGGAACTTGGAGTCATTTTGAGCAGAACCCCTAATAGCATATATAAAAGACGGGGTAGTATTCTTGAAAAGAAAATGCAACTTGACAAAAATGATAATTTCATCAAAGCTATCACTGCTATCTGAAAAGAGACTTCATATTACCCAGAAACTACATCTGAAAAAGCAAAACTACACAAAAACTACACACCTTTAGAGTTGTTTTTATGAATAACAATCTTTTAATTTGTACACATAACATAATCAAAAAATAATTTTATGAAAACACTTTTGATCGTATTAATCACTGCATTTATTAGTATTTGCTCCATTCAAGCACAGGAAAATGGAAGTATGACGGAATATAACAATACAGAAAGAGAAATTCCACTAAAGAATCTACAACCGAACAAGCCCATAAGTAGAAGTCTTATCCCGCAAGTTGCGCATGCTTACTTATATGATAAAATAGTATCCGTATCATTTGAGGAAGTTATGCAGGTAGTCACTATTAAAATTACTAAAGAATCTACCGGTGAAACTGTTTATTCGCAAGAGTATATGAATTCAGCAGCAATCGCTGTCGATTTGACATGGCAGGATTCAGGAACATACTATATAGAAATTGTTTCAGATACTATTTCTTTAGAGGGTGAATTTATGCTTTAAATTTAAAAGAGAGACATTATGTTGGGAGTTGATAACACCAGTGAAATACTCTATCACTATTTACGCGAATTACACGTAAAAGTGAGTAAGATGACCGTACATCGTTTGCTCGACAATCCGTTAGGCAACAGTATGCGAGGCATCAGCGATGCACTGGACTCACTCCACATCAACAATGCGGCATATCAACTTCCCAAAGAATATCTTGATGAATTGGAAGCTCCATGTATTGTCATCATGAATGATAATGATTTTCCCTTTTGTCTGATTGAAAAAATAGAAGAAACGCATATCACCCTATCCCACAGCCAACGCCTGAGAGTAAGCAAACAGCAGTTCTTACAGAAATGGACAGGCAGTGTATTAGTGGGAGAAGTAACGGAAAGTACTACTCAGGAAAAGAACTGCAAGCTGAAAGATATAGCGATGTGGATTCAACACCACCAACTATTGTTAGCCGGTATCATCGCCATTCTACTGATGCTATACAGCACAAAGCGTAATTACTCAACAGGAATATCCCTCTATTTGTTTACATTATGCACAGGGGTTCTTGTATCTTCCGCGATACTATATAAAGAAACTGTCAACAGTAGGTTCTTGCATCGTTTCTGTCATATTGGCAAAACGATTGATTGCAATGAAGTTCTACATTCCAAAGGTTCGCATATTATAGGAATGGGATTGGGAGAGTTATCGTTACTCTACTTCAATGTTTTATTGTTATTCGCCCTTATCTGTCCGTATGAATTTTACGGCATTAGCGCAATATGTAATATTATCGCAATAGGATTTACATTCTATTCTGTAATCTATCAGCTATTCATTATTCGCAAAGGATGTATGCTCTGCATGCTTATTAATCTAACTGTATGGAGCAGTTGCGTAACACTTTATATTCTACAAGGACAATTCAATAGGGAATTTTCACTCTCTACCATGCTCTCTTTTATAGCAATCGCCTGTATTTGTTTAGTCGGGTGGTTACAAGTCAGAGCCCTATTAAAGGTAAAAGAAGAAGGGAAGCAGTTAAAAGTACAATTTTCAAAACTATTGAATCCTGATAGTTTTCAGAAGCTATTGTTTGCAGAAACTCAAATTGGAGCAATGGTTAATAAAGAAATAGCATTACATAACCAGATTTCGAGCACAACACAGTTAATGATTGTAACTAATCCCAACTGCAAGAATTGCGCCAAAATGCATTCGCACATCAAAGAAATAGCCTCCAATGTTTCTATATCATTGATACTCCTAACTTTTCCCAAAGACGGTATTGGAGAGAAAGTAGCCAAAACTATTATCGCAACTTACCGTACAGACGGATGGGAGAAAGCGATAGCAGTATTGGAAGAATGGTACAAAAATCATAAGATAAAAGAAATCGATAAATATGCTATTACTGCAGAAGAACAAAGGATATGGAAACAACAACAAATCTATTGTTCGCAACAACATATCAGTCAGACGCCTTCTATAATTATTGACGGATATTATGTACCGGAATTCTATCAATTAAAAGAGTTGAAATATGTATTGACATAAAGATATTGTTTTGCAAAACAGAAGTCAATAGGGTGATACTTAAAGCTTCCCACAATTAATTTTGTTTCCTTACATTAAATTCTAAAAGATATGAAAACTTTAAAGAATTTTGAAGCGTTCAAATTGAACAAGGTTCAAATGAATGCTATTGCCGGCGGAAAAACATGTACTGTTACAATTGAAACCCCAGACGGACCAATGCAGATCAAAGCGACAGTACCCAACAGCATGAGTAACGATGATGCTTCTGCAGCTATCCACGATAAGTATGCCCCCGTATATGGTAACGAAAATATTTGCGTAACAAGATGCTCATAATAAGCCATTCTTGATAAATATGGCTTAAGCCCCTATTTTTAGGTATTAATAACCATTCCAATCGGAAAGAAAGTGATTACTTTCCGATTGGAATAAAAATATAACAAATTATGAGACCTCTGATATTTTTCGCACTATTATCAATAGTATGCAGTTGTTCCTTGCATCCTCAAATGCCCGAAGGGAAAAATATAACGATTAACCTCAAATTGGACAGCACTATTTCCAATCATGAACAATGGGTATATCTGCATCGCTATGATGACAATGAATTCTTAATTGAAGATTCCGCTTTCATCAAAAAGGGACAAAAGGAAATAACGTTGTATGGATATACACCGGAAGAGCACGTTATAGTGTTTTATTCGCTAAAAAAGGTCCTATCGAATTGTATCTGATATTAGCTCCAAACAGCTACATAGAGACAGACATCTCTGAGACTGACAATAAAATGAATGTTACAAAGAAAGTAAAGGGATCCTACGCTACGAATGAATATGTAGATAACATAAAAAAACAATCTGCCATCCACCAAAAAAAGAGGGAACTCTATGCTGAATTGTCCAGACCCGACTTATCTGATAATGAAGAAAAGCGCATACAGAAGCAGCTTGATATAGCCGAGATGCAACTTGACTCCATGGAGATGAATCTAATCAACAACTCTCAATCACCATCCAATGTTTGGGGAGCATTATATCGATTTTCGGAGAAAGTGAAAAGAGATTCACTGACTACATTAGTAAAAAAAGCTTTGAAAAGATTTCCAAACAACAAAAAAATAAAAAGTCTTATTTATAAGCCGAAAAATGGATATCCCCCAGAGTCGGAAGCAAGCAAACAAAGAAGCGAACGAATCTTCCAAATTATTGATGCAAGAATAAATGAAAGCATCAAATTAAAAGAAAAGAAAGAAGAGACTACAACCAATATAAACGACCTTACTTTCTTATCTGATAAGGGGGAAGAAGTGACAATTTCAAAATTAACAGGAGAGTATATCTTGATAGACTTCTGGGCAAGTTGGTGCATACCCTGCCTGGAGGGTATGCCTTATATAAAGCAAGCCGAAAAAATGTGCAACGGAAAACTAAAGGTTTGCCTTATATCAATGGATAAAGACCACAAAACATGGAAAGAGTGTATCGTGAGGTGGAAAGTGGAGAATTTCGTCAACTTAACTGCAATCAACTCTAAGGGAGAACAAATAGAAGGAGTTAATATAAAAGCAATCCCTTACAATTATCTATTAAATAAAGACCATGAGATTGTTGCCACTAATATTCATCAAAAAGAATTATTGGAGAAGCTGAATGAATTAATGAAAAAGGAATAATGAAACACTTTCCCCACTTCACCCAGCACGACGTCATGGATTGTGGTCCTACCTGCCTTCGCATGGTAGCCGCTTTCTATGGCAGGCATTATTCATTGGAAGGATTAAGGGAAAAGTCATTCATCACTCGTGAAGGGGTTTCTATGCTTGGCATCAGTGAAGCAGCAGAAAAGATTGGTTTTCGTAGCATCTGCGTACAAGTGGGTTTTGAAAAACTCAAGGAAGCTCCTTTACCCTGCATCATACACTGGAACCAGCAACACTTTGTCGTGGTATATAAACTTACCGACAAGCATGTCTGGGTAGCCGACCCTGGCGCGGGAAAGCTGAAATACACCAAAGAAGAATTCTGCAATTGCTGGCTGAGTTCCCGAAAGAACGAAGAAAACACAGGAGTGGCGTTATTGCTGGAACCCACCCCCGAATTTTATACGACAGAGGACGAAGGAGACGAAGTGAACCGCAAAGGCTTTAGCTTCCTCTACTCCTATCTCCGCCCGTATCGGGGGCTGGTGGGACAACTCCTTTTAGGTTTGCTACTGGGCAGCATGATACAGCTCATGTTACCCTTCCTCACACAATCTGTAGTAGACTTCGGTATCAACAACCAGAATCTCGGTTTTATCTATCTGGTACTGATAGCTCAGTTGATGCTGTCTTTCAGCAGCAGTGCCGTAGAGTTCATACGGGGATGGATACTACTACATCTGGGTACTCGCATTAACATTGCCCTCATATCAGACTTCCTCATCAAACTGATGAAGATGCCCATCAACTACTTTGACAGTAAGATGACAGGAGACATCTTGCAACGCATCAACGACCACAAGCGCATACAGGACTTTCTGACAGGAAGTAGCCTCAGCGTTATCTTCTCCGTGTTCAATATCATAATCTTCGGCATTGTATTGCTGGTGTACAGCGGTATGATATTTCTCATTTTCATGTGTGGAAGTGCCTTGTACGTGGCATACGTCTGGCTATTCATGAAGAAACGTGCCGAACTGGATCATAAACGTTTTGCACAACAAAGTGCCAATCAAAGTACGGTAGTGCAACTGGTAAACGGCATGCAGGAAATAAAGCTCAGCGCCTGCGAACAGCAAAAACGCTGGGAATGGGAACGGATACAAGCTAAATTATTCAAAGTAAACATTAAGAGCCTTGCCCTACGTCAATATCAAGACTCGGGAGCAGTATTGATAAATCAAAGCAAAAACCTTTTGATAACCGCACTTGTAGCAAGCTTGGTGGTGAAAGGAGAAATGACGCTGGGTATGATGCTCTCTGTACAATACATTATCGGACAACTGAACAGTCCGGTAAACGAGCTCATTGCCTTTGCACGCGACATGCAGGATGCACGCCTTAGTATGAATCGCCTCAGCGAAGTGCGTGACAAACCGGATGAAGAAGATCCCACACGCGAACTGATACGGGATATTCCGGAAGGAAAAGAAATAAGACTCCAAAACCTTAACTTCAAATATGACCCGCTCAGCGAGTACCCTACGTTGGACAATGTAAGCCTGGTGATTCCACCGGGTAAGCAGACGGCCATCGTAGGTATGAGCGGAAGCGGAAAAACAACACTCGTTAAATTACTGTTAGGATTCTACCCGCCCGCAAGCGGCGATATCTTTATCGGGGATACTCCACTGGAGAATTACAGTATCCGCGAATGGCGCAAGCGGTGCGGTGTAGTTATGCAAGACGGCTTTATCTTCTCCGACAGCATAGCCGGAAATATAGCTCCGGGAGTAGAGCATATCGATAAGCGGCGATTGCGCCATGCCGCAGAAGTAGCAAATATACATAGCTTTATCGAGGAATTACCCTTGGGATACAATACCAAGATAGGACAAGAAGGTCATGGATTGAGCCAGGGACAGAAACAACGTATTCTCATAGCCCGCGCCGTATATAAAGACCCGGAATTCATCTTCTTTGATGAAGCAACCAATGCATTGGATGCCAATAATGAACGCACCATAATGAATAACCTGGAGACGTTCTTCAAAGGCAGAACATCCGTAGTAGTGGCGCATCGGTTGAGTACAGTGAGAAATGCAAACCAGATTATTGTAATAGAACAGGGAAGAATAGCAGAAACCGGAACACATGAGGAACTGATAGCTTTGGAAGGAAGATATTACAGGTTGGTAAAGAATCAACTGGAACTTTAATAAGTTGAGAGTTGAGAATTGAGAGTTATGAAGAAGAAAGAAGAGAAAGACATAGAATTAAGGTGTGAGGAGGTACAGGAGATATTGACACGCCCACCACACGCATTAGTCAGATGGGGAATAACAGTATTCTTCGGAGTGCTGGCATTGCTCTTCATTGGGGGCTGCTTCTTCAAATATCCGGATATCGTAAGTGCAGAAATCACCATTACTACAGAGCATCCACCCGTATGGATCGTGGCAAGAGGAAGTGGAAAAATTCAGGAGGTATATCGAAAAGACCGTGAAACCATAAAAGCAGGAGATATCATAGCTGTACTGGAGAATCCTGCCATCACTGCCCATGTATTAGAACTGAAAGAAAGGATTACTTCTTTCATTCTGACGGATAGTTGTATCTGCCAAACCGTGTTTCCAGAGAAACCGGAACTCGGAAACATCCAGAATGCTTATGCCTCTTTCATCAAATGCCTGACAGATTATCGTAATTTTCTGTCGATAGACCTCTACGCCCAGAAAGAGCAGGCCGCCTGCAAAGAACTGCAAGAGTATCAGAAGTACATCCGGCATCTGAATAAACAAGCAGAACTTGATGAAGAACAGGTACAGATAGCTTCCGCTACCCATAGCCGGGAAAAGAAACTCTTCGACAAAGGATTAATATCGAAAGCTGATTATGAAGAAGCACAACAAACCTATCTGAATCGCAGGCAAGGGAGAGAGCAACTAATGACTTCACTTTCATCTGCCAGAATACAAGAGGCGCAATTACAACAGAATATTGTAGAAATCCGTATGGAACGTAATCGGGAAGCCAATACAATAAGCACTTCGTTAAAATCAGCCCTCAATGATTTACAGGTAAGCATCAGCGATTGGGAGTTGGGGTATCTCTTTACCAGCCCTGCCAGTGGTATATTATCTTACAATAATATCTGGCAGAAGAACCAGAATGTCAATGCGGGAGATAAAGTGTTCTCTATTGTAGCCTCTACTCCCGGTGACATTATAGGAAAAATAAAATTACCCGTCAGCGGATCAGGCAAAGTATGCCCCGAACAAAGAGTGAATATCAGTGTGACAGGGTATCCATACATGGAATTCGGCTTCCTCACCGGAGAAGTACTGTCTGTTTCACTATTAGCAAGCGAGGACAATATGTATACTGTCACGGTAGGTCTGCCACAGAACTTATGCACCTCATATGGCAAGCAGTTGGACTTTAAAGGAGAGCTTTCCGGCACAGCAGAGGTCATGACAGACGAACGGAGCGTAACTGCACGTCTACTCAGTCCGCTCCGCTATCTGTGGGAAAAATATCTATAAAAAATCTTTTATTTCAGCCAAGTCGCTCGTTTCCACAAGTATTCCAGCGGACCGTGTGCATGACGGCTCATCCACCAACGGCAGAAAGCAAGCTGCACGATGAAGAGCACTACTCCTACCAGGAAGCTGGCTGTTATACCCAACTGAGAGTGAAGTGCAAGCCCCCAATTATAGAACAACAACGAACCGATAATACTCTGAGTAATATAATTTGTAAGACTCATCTTACCGTAAGGAGTAATCTTCATCAACCAGTCGTGCAGGTTTGTCCGATAGAAAGCAAAGATAACACCCGACACCAATATCAGCATAAATGCAAATTTGGACAAGGAAGTTATGATTAGTAACAAAGGAGTAAGAATAGACTTACTAACGATGAAACCCGGCAACATATTACCCAATCCATATAGGGGGAAGAAAGCGATAAGAGCGCCACAAAGTACCTTATTCCAGAATTTCAGATTTTCCTTCAGGAAAAGTCCCCGACGTCCTATCAGCAAGCCGAACAGGAAAAGAGCGGCAGTCTGGAATACACGTCCGTGATCCCAAGCCCATGCAAGACTGGCAATCTGCCCTTCCCATAAATTCACACGCAGAGTTTCAAGGAAAGTGCCGTGACTTTGCACTTGAAAAGCAGCTCCCCAGTAACTGCCCGTCGGAATAGAAGGAGTCACAAAAGAAGGATCTATGCAGGCACGTATCACATAATAAAGTGGTAATGGTTGTATCAGAAGTACACATGCCAGAATAAACAACCATTTATCTTTCAGCCTGCAGGTAAGTGGTAAGATGAATCCGACTAACGAATAGAGCACCAATACTTCGGCCGTGAAAAAAGCTGCATTTATATTACCAAGAATGAACAATAAAATCAATCGCCAGCAAAAACGCAAACGAAAATCATTGCCACGCATACGCTGGTTATTATCCTGGATGAAGAAACTAAAACCAAAAAGTAAAGCAAACACAGCGTAAGCCTTTCCTCCGAACATGAAAAAGAGTCCGTCCCAAATGGCTTTATCAGAAAAGTTAAGCCATGCACTTTGAGTACTTGTATCAGGAAATGAATAGAAATTAAAGTGTTCGATGGAGTGTAATACGATGATGCCCATAACGGCGAGTCCACGCAGCACGTCAGCTACATCAATACGGGTGTGTTTTTCCAATTTCTGTACCATAATCAGTATAAATTCATTAGCAATCTGCTCTTTTTAATGTTAAAATCGCAAATATAGAATTTATTATCCACTTTTGGAGACAAATTCCCAATTTCTTCCAGAATTACCCGTCATCTTTGCAATAAAATCAACAATAATCAAAAACTCTAAAAAATAAGTAAGTATGAAATTGAAAATGTATTTAGCCCTATTAGCTATGGGGATGTTAAGCCTACAAAGCTGTAGTGACGACGACGACGATCTCCCAAACTCTAAAGTTCCCGAAGCTGTACGCACGGCATTCGATAGTAGTTTTTCTAACACTGCTAACCTAAGTTGGGAAACAAAAACCGTCTCACAAGAGCAATATTACAAAGCTGAATTCAATAACAAGAGTGACAACGGATATAAAACAGAAGCCTGGTATAAGGCAGATGGTTCGTGGTATATGACGGAAACAGAAATGCCATATAGTGCCATTCCACAAGCAGTAAGAACTTCCTTTGAGAGCAGTGAATACGCCACCTGGAAAAAAGATAATGAAGTGGAACGCATTGAACGTGCAGGAACCGAAAAAGAGGTTATCTACATCATAGAGGTGGAATCTGCACAGGATATAGATATGGACTTACATTATTCAGCAGACGGAATCCTTATTAAAGCCGTAAATGATGACGGCAATGATAATAATGAATCATTGCTGCCGGATGCTCCATCCAATATGGTTACTGCCGTAACAGAATTTATACAGAAGAATTACCCTAACGCCCGCATTATTGAAATTGAGCAAGAGAAAGGAATGATTGAAGTGGACATTATACACGAAAATCAAAGTAAAGAAGTATTGTTTAGTACAAACTATGAATGGATTTCCACCTCATGGGAAGTATATGCACTCCCAATAAAAGTAACAGATGCCATTAATGCGTCACAATATAGCGGCTATGTAGTGGATGATGCCGAATATTTTGAAACCCCTACCGGGAACTACTACTGGATAGAACTGGAGCAAGGCGAAAAAGAAGTGAAAGTTAAGATCAACGAAGACGGACAGTTTATCTGATAACACCGATTAGATTATAAACGAAAGAAGAAGGGGGGTTAGGCCCCCCCCTTCTTTCGTTTATAAAGTATATAATCAGTCTGCGGAAGAATTTAATGCTTTCAGTAATTCCCCCTTCACCGCATCCGTTCCCGGGAAGCCTACTGACCGATACGTTTGTTTTCCTTCACGGTCGAGTAGCAGATAGGTAGGCACACCACGAACCTCAAATTTATTGCAGATAGCCGCCCATTGCGCATTGGTAAGTCGGTAATGTTCACCATGAATATCAGGTATCATATTGTTCCATGTTGCTTCCGGAGAATTCTCACCGGCAATAAAAACATATACGATATCTTTATCAATCAATTCTTCTTTCATGGGCTTCATCATCTTCATTGCCATCTTACAAGGACCACACCAGGTAGCCCAGAAATCAACAAGCACCACTTTACCTTTGAACGGAGCGACCATAGCTTCAAACAGTTCATCATCCTTAACGTCTGCAGCCAAAGTACGAACCGTGAAACCACGTTTACTCTTATTCTCTTCTATCCTCCGAAGCAGTTCCGTATTCATTGCAGTCAACCGGTTCAGAAAATAGGAACTTTCAATTGCATGCAAAGCAGCAAAATCATCTTCAGATAAAGGTGTAAAATCTTCCAGCTTCGAAACACATTGCATGGCTTTCTGCACATCATAATAGATACCTTGGCTACCAATCAGTTCTTCAACCGCTTTTCGGTTAGCTTCCATTCCTTGTCTACCAAACTCCTGAAAAAGAGCATCATATCTATTCCTCAGTTCTTTCATTACCGAAGAATCATACGATGACGGATTATCGCGATATTTCTTCATCGTCTCCTTATCTTTAGGGGCCACTTTAGGGGAATTGAGTAAATAATCAAAGATGTCACCATGTTTTACAGATGGCAAGCTTATATACCCGGTATTGACTACCCTGGAAGGATAATTAAAACAATACACAGACTTGGGCGAATTGATATAACCAAGTTCACTTAGGAAATCGAAATAGTCATTCGATGGTTCAGGAGAACGATACTCTTTACTTGCATCGCGCACAGACACACCTTTTTGCTGAGCATAAGCCTGCAGCAGTCGATAACTATATTCACTTAACAGCTCGTACAAAGCATCCTTATTCAATATCGTCAACAGTTCCGCATAAGCCTTACTTATCTTCTTATTAGCGTGGATTACCTTGTCTGCTTCCTCATACTTCTGCATACAATATGCCTTGTACTGGTCCGGATTCATGTCATACAAGTCTTTCAACTCAACAGAACAAAGTGGAATCTCCAATCCGGAATTCATCTCCGTATTCAATCCGGCATTCAGACCTTCAAAATAAACCTTCTTCCCTTCAGGTTTCGCATCTTTCTGCAAACGACTGGAAGCACGCGTCATCTCACGAAGATTTACGGTAATCTTGGTTTCGCCGCCTGGAGACAACAAAAAAGAAATAATAGAGCCACCCACACTTAAATAGGCGACAGAAGGATGTGAAGCTGGCATTTCCATATGAAAATTTCCTGCTTCATCCAGCTTTAACTCCGTATTCTTTTGTCCATAAGCAGATAAGAAATCAGCTGAATGTAGTTCGACTTTCATGCGAAATGAAGGCTTATAATCCAGAATACGCCCACTGATGATAGCGGTTCCCTCTTTGATTTCAGGCGTAAACAGAAGACGGACGAAAC
>ERZ791618.477-NODE-477-length-19517-cov-2.227674_pt1 | contig 19517 bp, 12 predicted proteins | sample MGYA00510059_ERZ791618 | MGnify/ENA primary metagenome ERZ791618 (study PRJEB30046, sample SAMN00715159) | human gut metagenome | study: EMG produced TPA metagenomics assembly of the A metagenome-wide association study of gut microbiota in type 2...
ATTAATAGCGTGACTTTAATCCGCGTTCGTCCGCCTTATCCGTGTCGTCCGCGTACCTATCCTATTATATCTTGAACTGCAAGATCATCCGTTCTCCGTCGTATATTTCTCGGAAACCAATGCTCTGTTCCGCGAGGTATTCCTTCAAATCCTGGAAAGCCTCAGCGTTATTCATAATAATTTCCAACTTCTCACCCGGCGCGGTTTCGCACATAGCTTTGACTGCCGGGATGAGAGGACTGTAAAGTTTTTGACCACAGGTGTCGATTGTTTTCATTTCATGATTCCTCTTCTATGGGTTCCTGCTTGGAAAGCCATTCCAGATAGAGCTTGATCAGCTGTTGTAATCCGAAGGCCTTCATGTTGTTGTGGTATATCACGTCGATGCAGAGGTCGAGCAGATCTTTGCTGTCCTCCTCTTGTGATGCGATGAGGGAGCGGATATTCAGTCTCAGTTTCTCCAGAACAGACTCGTCTACAATGCCGTTACTGTCAATAAGATGACGGAAAAGTCCGTATTTCTCAATAGTAGCCAGATTCTCTTCGGATATTTCTAAACTGCGGGTACCGCTGGGGTTTGCTTGTATAGTGTACATAGTTTTTTTATGTTTTAAAGGTTTATACTCTGAGAGCAAAGATAAGTTTTTCACCACAGATTATGCATACTTTCATTGATTATTCTTCCTTTTTTATTTTTATTTGCGTGAATCTGTGGTGAGGAATTGCAGAATAGAGGCCATGATAGCATTACGATCCGTTTCCTTCTCGATACTTTCAAAAGGAAATCCCATGACGAAGGTGCGGTAATTGCCCTGATAAGCAATGGCAGCACTTTGATTGCCGGAATTATACGTGAGTACGGGGAAAGCATCACCTGTAGGAAGAATACATTCCGGAGCAGTTACGGGATAAGCATATTCATTGGGTAGGCGGGGGATACTGAATGTACGTCCCAGCCCACTGATATTTCCTGAATAGCTGTCAGTGATAGACTGTCCGTAGGCGTATTTCAAAAGATTCTGTGTAAACTCCCGGTCGCCTTGCGAGTTATTCATATCGCTGCCGATGTAGGAGCCACTAATCAGCAGATTACCACCGGATTGACAGTATGATGTCAATGCGCGTTGCATAGGGGAAGAAAAGGTTTTGTAATATGTGTTACGAGCCGGGTTACTTTGATGATCTTCTTTCTCCAGTCCAAGAATGTAATCCACAATATTATAAACTTCCAATGGGACGCACCCGTTTTCTACAGCCTCATCGCTGCATGATACAAAACTATAATTACCGGCTGCCTGTATTGCTTTTCCGTGTATGAAGGAGTAGTCGAAGGTATTTCCGGCAATTTTTAATCCTTCCCACTCGTCACTGCTGCGTCCCAGTTCCTTTCCCGTTTGCTTGCGGGAGAATTCGGTTTGAGCGCCGCAAAGTGAAATGTCATATAGATAAGGTACGCCCGGATCTTTTGTTAAATCAAATCCGGCTTCAATAGGGGTATCGATGACTGCCGGTCCACTGATACGGTCGAAGCCGTTGACAATCAGGATACGTCCTTTTTCCTTCTTGGCTTTATAAGCAGCAAGAATCTCGGACGGAAAACTTTCTCCCCCCCGATTGGCTGCGGTTACTTTAAAAGAGTAGACAATACCCGGTTCTATTTTGGCTGTATAAGAAAGGCTGCTGACACGTACGCCATTATCAAATCCTCCGCGTCCGATGCGGGTATAAACAATGTATTCACGTGGTTTAGCTGTAGGTTCCAGTTGATCCTCCTCACCCTTCCAGGAGAGTTCCAATGTATTCTTTTTATCGCCGAAGCGGATGGAAAAGTTACTTACGGGAAGTGGTTGCACTACATAATCTTTGCCATGCTGATTGCAAAGGTATTGCAGAATGGCTTTATAAATGGAACGTCCTACGGTGAACTTAAAGTTGGGGTCGTGACCGAGGCGCATATCGGCAAAATTCTGATGTGAAAGCAGTTCGATGATAGTAGAAGGCACTGCAGGAAGCCGTGTTTCACTGTAATTACGGTCCCATAAGCTGCGGCGTGTCCAGTCTATGGCATAGTTGGAACGGATATCGCGCTGGAGCTGGGTGAGTATGATATCGGAAAGGTCACGCGAGGCATACCGATTGGTACCACCGGCAAGCAATCCTTTATTGAAATTGGTAGTATAGATGCCGAGTGTTCCGATAATTTTGTCTTCTTTGCTAGTACCGGCATCGCTGTGTAATGCCATTACCATTTCAAAAGGTACTCCCAGTCCTTGCTCTTCTGGATTGAAGATGGAACCTCCTGACAGGTAATTAATCATTCTGGAACGTACATTAATGTCATCAGACATATCATCTTTACCTTCACGCCCGCCATAAACCGGATAAGGCATACCGGCCCATTGGGCAGAATAACGGGCACCTTCCAGGTAGCGAGGTATTCCACTGGTTTCTCCACCGCGTTCTATATTGCCCATTCCTCCACCAAAGCGTACGGCATCAGCGCAGACTACACCTTTTTGTTTGCTTTCATTGCTAAGTACCACCATGCCGTAATCGTTTCTGCCTTTATCAAAAGTAAATGTTCCGAGATATACCCATGTGCCTCCTCCGATTTGTTGATTCACTTTGAATTCAGTAACACCTCCGTTGTGAAATACGAGATATTTGGCATCGCTTACACTGTTTGGCAGAGTTTGATAGGACACATATACGGCATATTCCCCCGTTTCAGGAATGTCAGGCACCCATTCGACAAAAGCCTTGTCCTTTTTCTTTTCGGTTTGGGCATAGCGGGCTGTCCCGGTAATGAAAGGATTTTCGTTATCTTGATATACTCTTTTCTGTTGGGCAAATCCTGGTTGGCTTGTCTGTTGCCAACGTGCTTTCCGGCTTTTGACTTCTAAATAGAGGGAGCCTTGTCCGCCATATCCATTCAGGCTTCCGTCATTGTCGACGATGACTTCCTGTTTTTGTGTATCCCGTTCACGGGGGGTGAATACATTGGCTCCGGCATTTTCCAGCATGGGTATGAGGTAGGGTAAAATGAATGATTGTGTGAACTGGTCTTCTGTTGTACAAAACAGGCGTGGACGTTGCCATCCCCATGTATTTTTGTCGTTGATATAATATTTTCCATGACTTTGCCAAAGGGCGATATGTCTTCTTTCCAATCCACGGGTAATTTCGTATGGACGTGAGATGCGGGTTACCCACGGATTGCCTTTGTATTCCAGCTTATTAAATAGACGTGTTTTGTCTTCCTTCCCTTTCCGGTAAAGATTTGGAATGAGGTCTTCAATGCTTCGTCCGTTTGCAAAAAGGGTTATTTTGAAATAACTTACCGGTCCTGGTAAGATTTGTCCCAAATGCCGATAAATGGCATCTACTGTTACTGGTCGTAAGGGCTGGTAGGCAAAGCGTTCGTTTGTATAGATGAGCAACCTCTTTTTTCGGAAGTCGATACGGAAACTGTCCAACTTGCAAGTACCTATATTTATCGTATTGGTGGTATATTCTTTAAAGAAAGTTTGTAGACGTTCTTCTACATTTTGTTTGATTTCTTGTGCCGGAAGAAGTGTTCCATACAACAAAAGTAATATACTGGTTAGAATTATTTTTTTCATACTTATGGAATATTCAAGTTTGTAATGTCTGCTTCTATGTGGCAGTAGTGCATACAAAAGTACATAAAAGAAGATTGCATTGTTTATTGAATTGCTCTCTTTTTGATATATTTTGCAAATCTGTATTTTGGAAAACGTACCCGATGATTTAGTTGTAAATTATTTTGTTTGATAAAGATTCGATATTTGCAATGTTGTTGAATTTACACATAATACTTATGAAAAAATATGATATTGTTTGGTTGAAAACACATAGACAGAAATACATCCTCTTTTTTTATCCTTACATTTTCTCATGAAATCGTTTCCAATGATTTTTCCCTGTTTCTTTGAACAACTTGCTTCAAACCCTTAGTTTTGTCTTGCCAGCCCAGTTTCCGGCTGTAATTGTATAATCACTAAATTACTAAAATTTATGCAGAAAAAGACACTACTCCCTCAATCAGTTCACAAATTAAAACGAATTTGGATATTATGTTTGATAAGTCTGTGCATTGCACCATTAAATGCGCAAACTTTATACAAAATTGAAATGCCCAATTACATCTTGCAAGCATCAGGCACGAACACGGAGACTTTGTACATCAAAAACAAGGAATCTGAAAACCTGATTCAACTCGGAAAACTAAAGTTCGGATGGACACCTGCCATCACAATGGAAAATACATGCAGTTATGAAATCATTGAAGTAAACGGATATCAGGCCATCCGTGCCATCTACACTTTTCCTTCATCCGTACCTTCTTCCATTACACTGACCGGAACCTTCATTGCACGTCCCGACCGGGTAGACGTCCAATATTTGGTTTCCGGTGTTCCTACCGGATATGTCACCAACTGGGGAGGCTCACAATTCCGCTTCATACTCTCCAACAAGGCAAATACCCAAATATTGCCGGAGGCCAAACTCGGCTTATGGAAACGGGATGCACAAGGAGGATTGCCCATTGAAGCCGCAGACTCCAATTTCTTCCCATTCCTCATAAAAGATAAAATAATATGTCTGGCCTATGGTCCTGAGAATAAGGCTAATTCCAGTTGGAAGGACGACTGGTACAGGCACACTGTCTTAATTGATAATGAGGACGGTTCCTACTCCACGAAGTTCTCCGTACTGGTGGCTTCTTCGGACTGGCCGTACGAAGCCATCTGCGCCCAATGGAAAGGACGTCCTTTTGCATTAACTCTCAGTACCGATAAACCTTACAATTGGTGGGAAAATGCATCCGGAACATTAAGCGTAAAAGCAAATCTGGCCAACACTTCTCAAGAGAAGAAAAATTGCACACTCAAATATTGGATCAGAGACTATGCCGGAAATTATGTTGTCAATGAAAGCCGGTCACTTACTTTAGAAGCCGGTCAGCTACAGGTCTATCCCATTGAGTTCACTCCCGAAAGTGAAAGAGAAATCTACTTTGTAGAGGCTTCCATTGAGGATGAAACTGGCAAGGAGCAAGTGTTCCACAGAACGAATATAGGTCTCCTACCCCCACACGAGTTCACATCTACTTCTGATGAAAACATCATGGGACTTTCCGCTTACTGGGCTATCCCCGACTCAACAGAATTGAAACGGTTGTTAAACAGAATGGGGGTCAGATGGGTAAGAAACGGAATTAACAGCAGTTTCAAGAATATCGAAGCAATGTATCATAACAATATCGACTGGACAAAAAAGTGGAGTGATACAGAACGAGATAAACAAATCCGAACCTGCTTCCAAGAAATGGTGAAGAACGGAAATAAAATTTGGGAGTTTGGCAATGAACTGAATATGAGTTCTCCTGATATAGGTGGAGCCGGTGAAGGTATCGGAAAAGCACTATTAGCCGAGCCTTATGTGAAATGGTTAAAAGCTATCCGCAAGATACAGTTGGAAAAAACGGAATGGCAAAAAATCAAAATTATATCTTTCGGTTTTGCCGGTACTGACGAAGTATTCCTGGAAAAACTCGTCACTCTAGGAGGTTGGGAATTGCTGGATGGAATAGCGCTTCATCCAGGAAGAGGTAACTTTACTCCCGATTATCCTGTAACAGTTCCATGGAATGAATTTGAGAAACCTTCTTCAGGGTATCAATACTGGAATTACTACGGTTCCATCCGTATTCTCAAAAACTTCATCAAAGCACATGGAAATGATAAAGATTTATACCTGACGGAAGTCTACGCACTTGACTTTCCGAACCATTCATGGAATGACACTCCCCGCGAATCAGCCGAGAACGTGGTCCTCTCATTTGCACTTGCCGCTGCTGAAGGAGTAAAGAATGCACTCTATTACCAGCTATTCAATTCAGTATGGAATAATCAATTAGGAGTGAGAGAAGACAACCGTGAATATTTTTTTGGTCTAATCAACCGCGATTTAAGTTTCAAGCCTTCCCTCATGGCCTACTGTAATATATCCGAAGCGTTGGATGGGGCTCGTTTCAAAGGATGGATCAAGTTCAGTGAAAATAATCCTTTCAGCAAAGGAATCATGTTCGATACGCCTAAAGGTCCTATGAGTATTATTTGGGACAGAATGGAAGGCGACTACTTCCACGTCCCAATGGGAACAGTTCTCCGGAACCCTGGATCAGTTCATGGAATATACAAACGGAACTGACTTTACCCTGCAAAGAAGAAAGTATTACGGTATTGAATGCCATCGGACAAAAAGAATCAATCCCGGTGAAAGACCATAAAGCTACAATAGCTCTAACTGGAGCTCCTATTATTATTTACGGCATGGATGCCTCTCAGATACAGCTCCACGGAGATGCCCCGACCGGCATAGAGATCTTTAAGTCAACGGGAAAGATATACAAATAAGTCCCAATCCAGTAAAGGATCAATTGTTCATCAAAGCTAATTTTCAGTCGGACATCGAGCAAATACATCTCTATATTTATAATGTAATCGGGCAGCAGATTGTAAGTCAATCAATTCCGGTATCAGGTAATACCTTGGAACATAGCATAAACATGGTCGGAATCAATGCAGGAATCTATTACGCAGTTTTCGACATAAATGGTGTCAAACGTATAACCAAGAAGATTATCAAGCAATAGAAGAGTTAATATTGTCCTTAAGATAGAAGTGTTGCACAAAGCAATCTTTTTGCTTGGGGTAACACTTCTATCTATCTTGCGAGCCATGCCCCATATGCCTTGGTGTTGTCTATTGAGCACGACCGGATAGAATGTATTACGGAAACAACAAGACTGACGCTCGAAATAAAGACCCTTTCATTTCTTGCAATAATTAAAAAGTTATATTGAATTTAAAACTGTGGGCAGATGTTCTATTTAAACCATTTATCTGCAAACTTCACATACTGTTTCCAGTCATATTGAGTGATGTCGTGCCTGCCGGAACGAATGTGGTAGGCGATACTACCGTCTTGTAGAGGAGTATCGCTTGGAGGCATCTCTTTGGCATCTAGCCCCTTTGCTCCGAATATAAACTCATATGCCGGAGTAGCATGTATTCCGGATAGGAATTCTCCTTTAGGGTCGGCCCATTGCTCCTCGGTGGCGCTGGCAATATAAACCGGACGTGGGGCTAAAAGAGCTATCAACTCATGCTGGTCAAAAGGAAGCGTGTTCTCTTTGCCGTTGTATTTTCGGAAGTTGCGACAAAACCAATGGGGAAACTGTTGGTTGACGGCTTGAATGGTTTCTCCGATTGCACGTCGGGAAAGGGCGGCCCCTCCGCAACCGGAGCAATTGGAGATAATCATAGCAAAACGTTGGTCTGTGGCTCCTGCCCATAAGGCGGCTTTACCATGCCGTGAATGTCCGAACACGGCTACTTGGGATGCATTGATATCTTTGTCTGTTTCGAAATAGTTCATCGCACAGCTCATTGGCCCATGCCCACGCGGCTATGGTTCCCCATTCGTCGTTAGCCGGATGATGTTGTCCTTTTTTGTAGAATAGAGGGTGAACTCCATTTTTAAATGCATCATCAAAATCGGGGTCAATGTCTCCGCGATAGATAGTGGCAAGGGCATATCCGTTTTCCATCAGCATCTCGATGGACCATCGGGCAGCTGCAATGCCTCGGGGAGGCAGTCTCTTCCATAAAAATTCTTTTTGTTTTTCGGGAGTTGGATAGGATATACCGGGATATAGGCTGATGGTATGGTTACCTTTGAAGTTTAATCCGAAGAATAGAGGTACTGCTCCTGAACGCTTGTTCGGAATATATATGAGGACTGTAAAGTAGTGTTTGTCACTTTTTGTCAGGTAAACCGAAACTTCCTTGCGTGTAGCTATACCGCCTAACGCATTTTTGTCTTCTGTCAGAATTTTGAAGTGCATATCTTTCGGATGTTTAGGTGCTTTGCCGAACATTTCCGTTTCGAAGAGCCGGAGTAGTTCCGGCCTGCGTTTTTGGTTCCATTGTTTCAGGGTATTTATAGTGGTTCCGTTTTTCATTATCAATGGATTAGGTAGGGCGTAATTCGGAATATTTTCTTCTTCATAATTTGCTTTAGAAGCAAGATGTCTGAAGATAGTGTCTTTAGGAAGACTTTCAGCCAACACCGTGAGCACAAAACACTGTAAGAAGAACAAGATTCCTGTAATTTTTTTTGGAGTATTCATGGTAAATAGTTTATATTATTCTTAATCTTTTGAACTTTATGGTATCCTTGATTAATGATAAAGCTGAATTCGTGATGCATCTATTCCGTATATTACGTAAGGAGCACCAGTCAATTCTATAGTTACTTGATTATCGGTAGTAGGCACTATCTGTTTTTGTCCGATGGCATTCAGTAAGGTGACCTCGGGAACATTGCTTGGCAATGTCAGTTTCTTTTTTGTTTTCCATGAGCTTACCCAAGGTTCTGGAAAAATATCTCCGTTAGGGTGGGTCAAGATATTTCCTTCTGTCCTGTCCCAAAGCACAGCCATGCTTCCTTGGGGAGTGTCGAACAAAATTCCTCTGCTAAACGGATGCTTTTCGTCCATCCGTATCCAGCCTTTGAATACAGCTTTATCCAATACTTCAGCCGTGTTGCAAAAGGCCATCAAAGAAGGTTTGAAACTCAAATCTCTGTTGATCATCCCAAAGAAATACTCCCGGTTGGTGGCATTTACTCCTAAATGGTCGAACCATACGGAGTTAAATAGCTGATAGTAAAGCGCATTCTTTACTCCCTCTGCCGCTGCAAGCGCATACGATAATAATAAATTCTCTGCAGCCTCGCGAGGGGTATCGTTCCATGAATGATTTGGGTAATCAAGTGCGTATATTTCGGTAAGGTACAAATCTTTGGCACCTCCATGCTTTTGTATGAAATTCTTAACTATCCGGATAGAACCGTAATAATTCCAGTATTGATATCCGGAAGTAGGCTTCTTGAAATCTTCCCAGGGAGCGGCTACCGGGAAATCAGGTGTAAAATTACCTCTGCCCGGATGCAATGCGATTCCGTCCAGCAAGTCCCATCCTCCCAATTCTACAATCTTTTCCAGGAAGACCTCATCTGCACCTGCTATTCCGAATGAGATAATCTGAATGTTCTGCCATTCAGTTTGTTCTTTTTGAACTTTGCGTATGGCTTTCAGCCACTCTATATATGCTTCGGCTAAACGAGCTTTGCCAATGCCTTCGCCGGCACCGGCAATGTCCGGTGAACTCATGTTCAGTTCATTGCCAAATTCCCATATCTTATTTCCGTTCTTTACAATCTTTCGGAAAAAGGAGCGTATCAGTTCTTCTCGCTCTGTGTCTTTCCACTTCTTCTTCCAGTTTATGTTATTGTGAAATGTAGCTTCTGTATTTTTGAAACTGCTGGTAATTCCATTACGTACCCATCGGACACCCATCCGGTTTAATAAACGTTTTAGGTTCATGGAATCGGGAATGGCCCAATAGGCTGAAAGCCCCATAATATTTTCATCGGGCGTGGCTTTAAACTCATGGGGGGGCAATATAGCCAGACTTGTCCTTGAAAAAGTTTGTTCTTTTCCGTTTTCGTCTTCAACGGAGACTTCTACAAAATAAATTTCCCGTTCTGTGTTTGCTGTAAATTCAATAGAGTGAACTTGTACTTCTCCTGTTTTTAAGAAGTATTTCTTGGAGTCATTCACTATGTAATTTCCGGCATAGTCGCGAATCCAATACTTAAGCATGCATTTTTGTGGAACTGGTGACGTATTGATGATTTTAGCTTGTACGCCGATTGGAGCAGTTGCGTCCTCCCACCAGTTATAGACTTTATCAGTGGTAAGTGTCAAGGCAAACGGACGTTTCTGCCATTTTGCACTGACAGCTTCGTAAGGCCATCCATAAGGAGGAAATAGGATTGAAAACTGAGTGAAATAGTTGCCGTCTTCCTGACGCGACAGAATCGTATGTCTGTAGTCCTCGCTTTTCCAATTTGAGTCGACTTTGTTATCGGCTCCATAAGTAAGGCAAAGCAAGCGGTTTTTTACCAAAAACGGGAATATTTTGGCATCGGCTGTTTCTAACGGAAGTCCTCCTTTAGCATCCCGCTGCCATATCCCCAATTTGGCTTCCGGAAGTTTTTGAGTACCGGCGTTTTCGGGCAGGCAGAAACGGAACTGACATCCTTTCCAGTCAGCCTTATACTTTTCGGGAACTCCTGAAAGCAAATACTGTACGTCCACTCGGTCTTGGTGTACTATGAATGTACCTGTAAGTTTCATCGAAGTCGGTACTGATGGAGAAAAAAAATAATGGATACGAATGGCACTTGCCCCATCCACCTCTATTATTTCATGCTTGCAATTGTTTTCGAGTTCAAGTTGAGGCCACCGGCCAAGTTTCAGCTCGCCAAGTTGTACCAATGTCTCCGATTGTTTGTTTTGCAACAGCAACCTTCCTTTATCTTTGGATGCTATTCTTAAAATATAATTGGAAGATTCAATCTTATAGTTTGCCAGCATTTCTATGGGAGTTATACAGAAATTGATTATTAACAATAGTAACCATTTTCTTTTCAATTCGGCAAATGAAATGTTATATAAAAGCTTGTACATATCTTTATTCTTTGTAAATTATAAAATTTACCCCTGCTACAAATATTATGTGGCAGGGGCAATTCTTCATAAAAGTGGATATTCATGATTAATCTTTCATGAACTGCCCTTCTTCGGGTACCTGCAAGGGAGTTACATTATTTTCACAGCCTAAATAACCGTTATTTTGATTAATGTGTCCATTGGTGTTGGCTCTGATATCTTTGTTAGGAATAGGCCATAACATGTGATGAACACTCATAGTGTATTCAGCAAATCTGTTCTTTACACCTTTGTTATAGAAATTGTTATGTTGGCTGATCCAGTCGAACCAAAAATTGTATCCGGCATCTTTCAAGTTGCTGGCACCCTTCGGACCACATAAGTTTTCCATTTTGTAGATACGTCCGTCGAATATCTCACAAGGTTTACCTGTCAGTGCGTATGTATAAGCGATACGAACCAATGTAATGTGACGATGTTCTTCGTAATAAAGTTCACGTGCGCGTTCATTCAGAATTTCACCGATATTGATGTCCTGAGCAGTCAACAGATCGGCACCTGCACGTTTGCGTACTACATTCAGCATGTTGGCAGCTTCACCCAGATTATCTTTCCAGTAATAACATTCGGCAAGCATCAGATAAACTTCGGCACTACGCATTAGATAGATAGGGCTTGAACCACCTTTCCACTGACCGCTACCTGCTGTCGGATCCGGAATATAAACTTTGTAGTGCGGCCATGAAAACCAGCAGCGAATTGAATCACCGCAAGACATATTCACTGGTTTTACTGCCTTCTTTCCATACCAGGGATCATTAGCTTTCTTCAGGGCCGGGTCATTATAAATCAGGTCTTCCATACGTCTCCAGCTATCGTGGTTGTATCGGCCACGTAAGTCGTTTTTCTCCTTCTCTGTCCAAATGGTATATTGGAAATAGTTGGTGGGGCGTACACGGGCAATGCCTCGTCCATATGTTTTATTCACGTCTTCCACAATACCGGCTGCAACGTCTTTGCTGTCGGGAGTGACGGCAAAACCTGTTTTACCACTCGGAGTTTTTACTACGTTATTATTCCACATAGGAACACAGTTAGCCATGATTTCTGTTTTTGCAGAACCTGTACCACTGGCATTATTCGGTTCGGATACACCATATAATATGCCTTCTGTGTTGGCCGGGTCACTTTTGGCTTCTACGCTGTGCAGATCAAACATCAGGTTGGGGTGATTGTTTTTAGTGGAAGTAAAACGGTTTACCATCAGTGGGTGTTTAGCTACGATTTCATTTCCAACTTTGATAGCATTGTCGAATTCCCCCAATGACATATAGACTTTCATCAACAGTACTCCACAGGCCGATTTGGTGGTGTGTCCACGGTCTACTTGTTCGGGTACCCATTGGTATGCAAATTCCAGTTCTTTTTTCATACGACGCAAGATACTCCAACGGTCACATGTATTAAAATCATACCGTGGGTATGTGACTTCGACATCAATGAAGGGGACATCCCCGAACTGGTTGATCAGTCGCCAGTATCTGTAACAACGCTGAAAGTAACCTGTACCCAATACTTTGTTTTTTTCTGCTTCATTGACGAATTTAGTATCTTTCATACGTGAAAGTACTACATTTGTATATTTTATTTGATTCCAGTTCTCATCCCAGTTATGTGATGTCAAATAGGAGTTTTCCGCATTATTAAAGTTAGCATCCGGCATTAATTGGCGATCCATATCCTGCAAGGGTCCTGCTTTATCAGTCGTCCCGCTGATACAGAGATCGGAGAAGATAAGTTCACAAGTATATCCACTTCCGTTTCCAAAGTATTCATGACGCATGGAACGCTCGGCTGCTGCAAGAGAAGTGAGCAGACCGTCAGCATCAACATATGCATTTTCAGGAGTGAGGAAAGAGAGGGGTTTAGGTTCCAGCCAACTTTCGCTACATCCGGTTAGTAGTGCCGTACATAAAGCGACACCACTGATAGTTTTGAATATTCTGTTCTTTTTCATTGTTCTTTCAAATTAGAGTGTAAAGTTAATACCGAAATTGAATGTTCTTCCCATTGGGCTGTTTGATTCAGGATCCCAGCCGTCGTAATGAGGAGCAAAGACTGCTACATTATGAATGGATGCATTGAAGCGTAAATCTTGGATACCTACAACTTTTGTCCATTTTTGTGGCAGGCGATATGAAACTGTGATGTTGTCCAAACGGATAAATGACTTGTTTACATAATGTGTTCCTAAGTTCTTTGAACCGATACGTGCATAGTCATTAATGGGATTTTCTGGTGTCCAGTAAGGCTGATCGTAACCGCAACTGATAGAAGCATCAAAGTTATTGTTGGCGGCATCAGCATATGAACCGTAGTGTCCCCATAAAGAGTACAACATAAATGAAATATCCAGATCATTGAACAATTGGAAGTTGTTACGGAATGTCCAACGGAAACGAGGGGTTGTATATTTCTGGTGTTTCTTGTCATCCTGGTCCAATTTCCCATTTTCGTTGAAGTCCAGATATTTAAAGTCACCCGGCTGGCAGCCGTATTTTGCCGCTTCTTCAGCTTCATCTTGTTGCCATACACCATCTCCTACATAATCCCAAATGCGGTCTGGGTCCTCGCCAATAAACCATTTGTTGGTGATATCATCGTCTTCTACCTGACCGATGATATTACCGTCAGCATCAAGAATATTCTTCATGTTACCGTATAAGTGTTTAATCTTACGACGGTTGAGTGAGAAGTTACCTGTAGCACTCCATTCAAAGTTTTTGCGTCTCATGATGTTGGCATTCAATGTCAATTCAAAACCTGTATTCTGGAGTTGTCCCATATTACTCAATACTTTGCTGAAGCCGGTGATGGGTGGGATAGCACGGTCCATGAGCAAATCATTGGTCATTTTCTTGTATACTTCGATAGAACCGCTTAAGATATCTCCGAAGAGTCCGAAGTCCAAACCTATATTATATGATTTAGCACGTTCCCATTTTAACTTGCTATTTGGCATTTTTTGGTTCAACGTATAAGTTGTGGTATAAAACTTACCACTTCCATCGATCCAACAAGTCGGGTTAGAGGTCAGTTCTGCGAGGGCGGCATAGATACCAATGTCTCTATTTCCATTTTCACCCCAAGAGAAGCGTAATTTACCATAGCTTAACCATGAGGAGGTTTTCTTCATGAATTTTTCTTCTGTGAATACCCATGCTAAGGCAACGGCAGGGAATGTAGCACGTGGGTTCATCATACCGAAAGCTGAGTAACCGTCACGACGAACCGAAGCGGTCAACATATACTTATTACTAAAAGAGTAGAACAAACGTCCCATCAAAGCATCGCCAGTAGTATATTGGTCAGTACTCAATGCAGTAGGATTGTTGCCCAAGTGGATGCCATGATAGCCTAATGCGTCACTCGGATTGTATCCTTTGTTAGTGCTCTTAGTCATCCAACTTTGTGACTTTTCGGCATTGACCAGGAAAGTAGCTTCTACTTTATGTTTATCGAGGAACTCATATTTCCAGTTGAAAACATTGTCTACCTGCCAGTTGAAAGCTTTATTATGCTGGCGGAAGGAAGAGCCTCCTTCTCCTGCCCAGGCATCATTCTTGGCTGATTTGTGCTCAAAGCTTTCGTTCCAAGCCAAACGTGGAGTAAAGTTCATCTGGTAAGAGAAACCGAACGGTAAATTCAGACGCCCGTAGATAGTTCCATCCAGATTCATGTATACTTGTTTCTTATCTGTATATTTACGGTCATAGAATGGGTTGGCGATGGTGTTTGAACCATTAGGATAGTGCTGGTTGGCACTTTCTGGATTGTTAACATCATTACTACAATACGGAGAAAACCATGTCAGAGCTTTAGTATCGACAGCAATAGCGCTTTCATCACGGCTGGAGAAGTTCATATTCAGTCCCACTGTGATATACTTGCTGACATTGGATTCCAGATTCAGGCGGGTAGTGAAACGGCTAAATGCATCACCATCTTTGATACCTTCATTGTCCATGTAGCCAATAGACCAATAGTATTGGTAATCTTCACCTTTCTTGCTAATGCTGACGTTGTAGTTTTGTTGTACTGCATTGTTTAACATCAAATCTTGCCAATTAGTTAGTTTACCATTGAAATAATTGTTGATTTCAGGGGTAGATAGATCCAGACGTGACAACCATTTCGTTATTAGTTCTTCTTCTGATACAGACGTAACTTTATCCTTCTGGTCATAATTATACCAATCTACTTTATCTATTCCATTAAGTTTCCGTGGATCGGTATACATTCCCGGATATTGTTCAAGGTATTCATCCGTTTGCCTACCGATTTCGTATGCTTGGCGGAAATCAAGAAATTGCTCGGCATTTCTGAGTTTGCGGCTCTTAATAGGAGTGACCAATCCCCAACTTGTATTGACGTTAATCACTGGCTTACTGCCTGCTATACCTTTTTGTGTAGTGATAGCAATGACTCCGTTTGCTGCTTTTGCACCATATACGGCAGCAGAACTGGCATCTTTCAGTACGTCGATTGAAATGATGTCGTTGGGGTTCAATTCACTAAGTTCGCCATTATAAATAACCCCGTCTACAACAAGTAACGGTTGTGAACCGGCTTTTAACGTACCCTTACCACGTATCAGGAAGTCACCGCCACCTTTTGCTTCGTTGTTGACTGAAATATTCAGACCGGCAGCATTAGCACGCAATAAGTCGTGCATATTACGGGGCATTTCTGCTTTTAAGTCGGTCGGACGAATGTTTGAAATAGCACCGGTTAGATCCTTCTTTTTAGCTGTACCATATCCGATAACTACAACTTCGTCGAGTGCTTGAGCGTCTTCCTGCATTGTAATGTTCAGATTGCTTTGCTGTACTTTGACTTCCACATCTTTGTATCCGATATAAGAAAGAACCAGTGTTTGACCGTTTTTTGCGGCAATGGTAAAGTTACCATTCATATCTGTGATGACGCCGTTATTGGTACCTTTTACCATGACAGTAACGCCAATGAGGATTTCTCCCTTGTTATCTACTACATGCCCTTTTATTGATATATTGCCCGTTTGTTGTTCTGGAGCAACACTATGAATCTGCGTTGAAAGGGATGTCGTAATGAAGGGCTGACCAGCTTGTACTGTGCCAATGCCCAACAAAGCAGTCAGAGCTACTGATTGGGCCAGACGATAGCATCGTTTGTGACCTTGCTGCCACATGCATGGATGTGATGAATTGTTTTTCATATAACTGAATAATAATTAGTATTTAGATATTTATTAAGCTTTTACTGATTGCAACTTTATGATTTTCAACCTCAAAATTGCTGGATAATAATGTTGTTTCTATTCTGCTCATTTTAGATTTGTTTTATGTTATATAATTGAGTTACACATGCAAATCTCTGAAATAATATGATAACTTATGCAAAGAATGATGAAAATCATCGGGAACGATTTTGTAGTTTTTTTATGTTAATAGCTTGTTATCTAGTTGATTATTCCTATATAAAAACATACTTTTGCATGCCTTGCACAGAAAAATAGTTAGCTTTAGTTAAGGAAAACGTTCCCGTTGATTTTGCAGATAATGATTCTATATTATTCTATAATATTGTGATATTTGCCATGTTGTTGAACTTTTAAGTAATTAATATGATGATATATTTATCCATTTTTTATAAATATCGTCTACAGAGAATAATCTTATTGTTAGTTTTAGCTTTTTATTCTTTAGTTCTGTGTGCGCAGTTTGTGGATTATGAAAGAATAACCCCTCATCCTCGTTTATTATTAACGCAAGGAGGAGAAGAAGCTGTAAAGAAATCAATAGCAACGTTTCCATCGTTATTGAAGGTTCATAAGCGTATATTGGAAGAATCTGATGAGATACTCATCCAACAAATGGCGGAACGAGTTATGGAAGGGAAGCGGTTGCTGAGTGTTTCCCGTTTGGCATTAAAACGTATTTTCTATCTTTCATATGCCTATCGTATGACGAAGGAAGAAAAGTATGCCTATCGTGCGACACAAGAAATGCTTTCGGTAAGTCGTTTTCCAGATTGGAATCCATCTCACTTTTTGGATGTGGGAGAAATGGTGTTGGCATTATCCATAGGTTATGATTGGCTTTATGAGTATTTGGAATCGGAAATACGTTCTATAGTACGTGACGCAATTGTAGAAAAGGCCTGGATGCCGCTGCTCCTGATGAGTGGTTTTACAGGGCAGCCTCTAATTGGAATTCTGTTTGTAATGGTGGTTTATTGTATGGTGCACTTGCAGTTTTTGAGGATGTGCCGGATAAGGCAAAAAAAATTATAGAGAGGTGCTTGCTGACTAATCCTAAAGCTTTATCGGCTTATGGACCGGATGGAGGATATCCGGAGGGCTTTCATTATTGGGGATACGGTACCAGTTTTCAGGTTTTACTTATTGCTGCCCTTGAAAGTGCATTGGGGACGGATGCCGGATTGTCCGAATATCCTGGTTTTTTGAAATCAGCTCGCTTTATGGAATTTATGACAGCTCCAAGTGGCGAATACTTTAATTTTTCGGATGCTGTTAATGGGGTGAGATGTAATATGATGATGTTTTGGTTTGCTAAGAAAATGGGGGATTTATCTTTACTATGGTTAGAAAATCAATATTTAGAGAATCCCTCAGTTAGTTTTGCAGAAGATCGTTTATTGCCTTGTCTGTTGATTTTTTGTGCTCATCAGGATTTGAGTAATATACAACCACCTTCGTGCCATTTCTGGCATAATGGTGGAAAGACCCCGGTTTTTATTTATCGTGGCGGATGGAATAGTAAAGAGGATAGCTATTTGGCCGTAAAAGGAGGTTCTCCCCTAACTTCTCATGCGCATATGGATGCCGGTTCGTTTATTTATGAAAGGGAGGGAATACGCTGGGCGATAGATCTTGGAATGCAAAATTACTTAAGTCTGGAGAGTAGAGGAATAAATTTATGGGATCAGTCTCAAGAAGGACAACGGTGGGGAGTGTTCCGTCTTGGTAATATGGCACATAATACGCTTACGATAAACAATAAGCGGCATTTAGTGAATAGTTATGCTTCTATTAACAGAATATATAAAAGTGAAGATAAGAAAGGGGTAGAAGTAGATCTTACAAGCGTTTTTGCTGATGATATGGAAAAAGTTGTCCGCATCATTTATCTGAATGAAGAAGATGATCTGATTGTGAAAGATGAACTGGTTACGGGAGAAAAAGAGGCTTTGGTAACTTGGATTATGGTAACACCGGCTGAAGCAAGGATCGTCGGTAGGAATCAAATAGAATTGGCTAAGGATGGACACCGAATGTTGCTTACCGTGACTGCACCGGGGGATGTTGAAATGAAACTTTGGTCAAATGAACCCACCCATGTTTTTGATGAACCTAATCCGGGAAGTATGCGTGTAGGTTTTGAAACTTATCTTCCCGCAAACCGGAGGAATTTGTTGAAAGTGACATTAAATCTTATTAGATGAATTATTTATCAATTAAATTATAAAAAGGATTTATGAAAAAGAAATGGCTCTTATTAAGTTTAATTGGTTTCCTTGTTTCGTGTTCGAAACAGGAATCAATGGATGCATTGACAGCACGTGTATTTACCGTTGCAGAGCAGCAGTATTTGACAATGGATACTCGTTTGGAGAGTACTACTTTACCGCAGTCCATAGCTCCGGACAGTACATTCAAATCTTCGACAATTTATTGGTGGTGTAGCGGGTTTTATCCCGGTTCACTCTGGTATATTTATGAGTATACTCAAAATGAAGCCGTGAAGACATTGGCCGAAAAGAATACGTTGAAACTGGATCCTATTCAATACGTAACCAATGATCATGATGTAGGTTTCCAGTTAAATTGTAGTTATGGTAATGGTTTTCGTCTCACGGGAAATGAAGATTATAAGAAAGTTCTTTATCAAGGGGCACAATCATTGGCGACCCGCTTTAGTTCCGTAACTGGAGTAACCCAAAGCTGGGATTTCTTGCGCCGTGGTTGGAAATACCCTGTTATCATTGATAATATGATGAATCTGGAATTACTGATGTTTGCATCGAAAGCCTTTGATAATGATACTTTGGAATATATAGCTCGTACACATGCAAATACTACCCTTAAAAACCATTTCCGTAAAGATTATTCTTCTTATCATCTGGTAGATTATGACCCTGAAGATGGACATGTGCGTAGCCGGCAAACAGTACAGGGTTATGCCAATGAATCATCATGGGGGAGAGGGCAAGCCTGGGCACTTTATGGTTATACAATGATGTTTCGCATGACCGGAGATGAAAAGTATTTGGAACACGCAGAAAATATTGCCGATATGCTTCTTTCACGTCTTCCGGTTGATGGTATTCCTTATTGGGACTTTGATGCTCCTAACGGTAATGAATATCGCGATGCTTCAGCCGGTGCAATAATGGCCTCTGCTTTTGTGGAACTGAGTGGTTTTGCTACGGATGAGAAAGCAAGACAAAATTATCTATCAATAGCTGAAAAACAACTTCGAACTCTTGCTTCACCTCATTATCTTGCTGAACCGGGAACTAACTGTAATTTTATTTTAAAGCATAGTATCGGTAATCTTCCGGAAAATAGCGAAGTAGATGTACCGCTTTCTTATGCCGATTATTATTTCTTAGAAGCATTGTTACGTTATAAAAAGACTGTAGGATAAGTTCGCAAAGTTTTTTTCGAAGAGTTGGCTTGTTTAAGGTCAACGCTTCGAGAGAAAATGCATTTAACTCCTGTTTTTTCCTAATATATTCCGCTGGATATGCACGTTTCTTTTCGGTTATGAACAAAATGTCATAAGGTGGTAGGGTGATAAAGTGGCTGCGCTATATATCACAGAGCGTTATCCCGCTATCACTT
>ERZ791618.479-NODE-479-length-19515-cov-2.697945_pt1 | contig 19515 bp, 16 predicted proteins | sample MGYA00510059_ERZ791618 | MGnify/ENA primary metagenome ERZ791618 (study PRJEB30046, sample SAMN00715159) | human gut metagenome | study: EMG produced TPA metagenomics assembly of the A metagenome-wide association study of gut microbiota in type 2...
TAGCCTCGCCGATGAGCGAATTCCTCGGCCTGACGGCCGTCGCGGTACTGATCGTCTTCGGCGGTTCGCTCGTCATGAACGGATCGCTTTCGGCCGGCGGATTCGTCGGCTTCATCGCCGTATTCTCGCAGATCACCCGCCCCGTGCGCTCGTTCATCGACCAGTTCGCCAACATCAATCAGGGTATCGCCGCAGGCGAGCGCATCTTCGACGTGCTCGATTCCGAACCGGAAATCCAGGACAAGCCCGACGCCAAGACGTTGGACGGCCTGCACGAGAAGATCGAATTCCGCAATGTACACTTCTCCTACGACGGCAGCCGGGAGGTGATCGACGGCATCTCGTTCGACATCCGGCGAGGAGAAACAGTGGCTCTGGTCGGTCCTTCGGGCGGCGGCAAATCGACCCTCAGCGAGCTGATCCCCCGCTTCTACGACACTACGGGCGGCGACATCCTGATCGACGGGGTTTCGATCCGCGACTACACGCAGGAGAGCCTGCGTGCCCACATGAGCATCGTTGCGCAAGATACCGTGCTGTTCAACGACACCATCGAAAACAACATCGCCATGGGACGCCGGGGAGCGACGCACGAAGAGATCGTCGCTGCGGCCAAAATCGCCAACGCCCACGACTTCATCATGGAGTGTCCGTCGGGCTACGACACCAACATCGGCGACCGGGGCGCCAAACTCTCGGGCGGTCAGCGCCAGCGCCTGAGCATCGCCCGAGCCGTACTCAAGAATCCCGAAATCCTGATCCTCGACGAAGCGACTTCGGCCCTCGACACCGAGAGCGAAAAACTTGTGCAGGACGCCCTTAACTCCCTGTTGCAAGGCCGCACATCGATCGTGATCGCCCACCGCCTCTCGACCATCCACAACGCCGACAAAATCATCGTCATCGAACGGGGTCGGATCGCGGAACAGGGCACACACTCGGAGTTGATGGCCAAAAACGGCATCTACGCCAAGTTGATCGAGATGCAGAGCTTCGACTAAAAGCCGATTCCCATGACCGAAAAGGAGAAAATGCAGGCCGGGGAGTGGTTTTCCCCAAATGACGAGGAACTCGTACGCGATCGTGCCAGGGCCCGCCACCTCACCCATCGGCTCAACGTCGCGCTCAAAGACAAGGACGCGACCTATCTGGCAACGCTCCGGGAACTCTGTCCGAGGGTCGAAGCCATGATCCGCGCCCCTTTCCACTGCGATTACGGATACAATATCTCCATCGGCAAAGGGTCCTACGTCAATTTCAACTGCGTTTTTCTCGACCTCGGGCCGATTCGCCTGGGACAACGTTGCCTGATAGGTCCCGGCGTACAACTTCTGACGGCCGTGCATCCGATGAACGCTGCGGAACGGGCTACGGGCAAAGAAAAGGGAGCGGGCATCGAAATCGGCGACGACTGCTGGCTGGGCGGCGGCGTGATCGTCTGTCCGGGCGTCAAGATAGGCTGCCGCTGCGTCATCGGCGCCGGCAGCGTGGTCACGCATGACATTCCCGACGATTCGGTCGCTGCCGGCAACCCGGCCCGCGTTATCCGCACCGCAACCGACGAATAAATCCACTACTTCCAAAAATCTTTCGAGGAAATCGTGCAACGGCTTCCTCCACAACTCGTTGCCCCTCGATAAAAAACTGTTTCCGGGGATTTATTTATTCATATTTTTTCGTAACTTTGCATGTTGGTAAAATCCGCCGCCGGCTTCCCGCACGAAACAGGCGGCACACAGCGAATTCCGGCGCTGCCGAATACGACAAAGACAGGTAACAGCTCCGCATTCGGGGCTGTCCGGCGGAATCGGGCCGGATCGGATTCTGCCAGCCCATGAAAACGACGATTGAAAACAACAGGATATGAAGTTCAAAGAATATAAAGGCCTCGATCTGCCGGGGTTGGCCGCCGACGTACTGAAAGAGTGGGACGCACAGGACACGTTCCACAAAAGCATCTCCACCCGCGAGGGTCATCCCACCTTCGTCTTTTACGAAGGACCTCCCTCAGCCAACGGCACGCCGGGCATCCATCACGTCATGGCCCGCACGATCAAGGATATCTTCTGCCGTTACAAGACGCAGCAAGGTTACCTCGTTCACCGCAAGGCCGGATGGGACACGCACGGACTGCCTGTAGAGTTAGGCGTCGAAAAGAAACTCGGCATCACCAAGGAGGACATCGGGCGCACAATCTCCATAGAGGAGTACAACCGCGCCTGCCGCGAGGCGGTGATGGAGTACACGGGCCTGTGGGAAGAACTCACGCGCAAAATGGGTTATTGGGTCAATATGGACGACCCCTACATCACTTACGACAACAAATACATCGAAACCCTCTGGTGGCTTCTGAAACAGCTCTTCGACAAGGGGCTACTCTACAAAGGTTACACCATCCAGCCCTACTCGCCGGCCGCCGGCACGGGACTTTCGACCCACGAGCTGAACCAGCCGGGCTGCTACCGCGACGTGAAGGATACCACCTGCACGGCGCAGTTCAAAATCATCCGCGACGAGCGGAGCGAAAAACTCTTCGACGGAGCCGAAGGCGATCTCTACTTCCTGGCTTGGACCACCACGCCCTGGACACTGCCGTCGAATACCGCGCTGGCCGTAGGCCCCGAAATCGAATACGTGCGCGTCAAATGCCGCAATCCCTATACGGATGCCCCCCAGACTGTCATCCTGGCCAAAGAACTGCTGGGGTCGTATTTTACCCCCAAGATGGAGGGCAAGTTCGAAATCTCTCCGGTCACCTACAAGGGTCCGGACTTCGAAGGCATCCGCTACGAACAGCTCATCCCCTGGGTGAAGCCTGCGGGCGATGCGTTCCGCGTCATCCTGGGCGACTACGTGACCACCTCCGACGGTACGGGTATCGTGCATATCGCCCCGACGTTCGGTGCGGACGACGACCGCGTGGCCCGCGCCGCAGGCATCGCCCCGCTGTTTATGGTCGATAAGGCGGGCAAGAATCAGCCGATGGTCGATCGCAAGGGACGGTTCTTCCTGCTCGAAGAGCTCGACCCGACCTTCATACGCGACAACGTCGATACAGCGGCCTATTCCCAATGGGCGGGCCGTTACGTGAAAAACGCCTACGACGATTCGCTCGCCGCCGACGCGCCGACGCTCGACGTCGATCTCTCAGTGATGCTCAAGGCCGAGAACAAGGTTTTCAAGATCGAAAAGCACACCCACTCCTACCCCCACTGCTGGCGTACGGACAAACCGGTGCTCTACTACCCGCTCGACTCCTGGTTCATCCGAACTACGGCGCTGCGCGACCGGATGATCGAACTCAACAAGACGATCCGCTGGAAGCCGGAATCGACCGGAACGGGACGCTTCGGCAAGTGGCTCGAAGGTCTGGTGGACTGGAACCTCTCGCGCTCGCGCTTCTGGGGCACGCCGCTGCCGATCTGGGCTACGGAGGATTACTCGGAAATGAAGTGCATCGGCTCGGTCGAAGAGCTCGTCGCCGAAATCGAAAAATCCGTCGCGGCAAGTCTGATGAAGGAGAATCCCTACAAGAACTTCAAGCCGGGCGACCTCTCCAAAGAGAACTACTCGACCGACCGGATCGACCTGCACCGTCCTTACGTGGACAATATCGTGCTGGTTTCGTCCAAAGGCGAACCGATGCGGCGCGAACCGGATCTGATCGACGTGTGGTTCGACTCGGGCGCCATGCCTTATGCCCAGCTACACTACCCCTTCGAGCACGGCGGCGACTACTTCAAGAGCGTCTATCCGGCCGATTTCATCGCCGAAGGCGTCGATCAGACGCGCGGATGGTTCTTCACGCTGCATGCCATCGCCACGATGCTCTTCGACTCGGTGGCCTTCAAGAACATCATTTCGAACGGCCTGGTGCTCGACAAGAACGGCAACAAAATGTCCAAGCGCCTAGGTAATGCCGTGGATCCCTTCGAAATACTTTCGACCTACGGCGCCGACGCGACGCGTTGGTACATGATCTCCAACTCGCAGCCCTGGGACAACCTCAAGTTCGACCGGGACGGCGTGGACGAAGTGCGCCGCAAGTTCTTCGGCACGCTCTACAATACCTACTCGTTCTTCGCCCTCTACGCCAATGTGGACGGTTTTACGGGACAGGAGCCGGAAGTTCCGATGAGCGAACGCCCGGAGATCGACCGCTGGATCATCTCCCTGCTCAATACGCTGGTCCGGAACGTCACCGAATCGCTCGAGAATTACGATCCGACGCCGGCGGCCCGTATGATCCAGGAATTCGTATGCGAAAACCTGTCGAACTGGTACGTGCGCCTCAACCGCAAGCGGTTCTGGGGCGGCGGTCTGACACGCGACAAACTGGCAGCCTACCAGACGCTCTACACCTGTCTGGAAACCGTTTCGATGCTCTCCGCACCGTTCGCGCCGTTCATCTCCGACCGTATCTTCCGCGATCTGAACGCCGTAAGCGGTCGCCACACGGACGAGTCGGTACATCTTTCGACCTTCCCCGTCTGCGACTCCTCGCTCATCGACGGTGAATTGGAGCAGATGATGTCTATGGCCCAACAGGTTTCGTCGATGGTACTGGCCCTGCGCCGCAAGGTGAACATCAAAGTCCGCCAGCCGCTCACGAAGATACTCATTCCGGTCCTCGACGCCGACACCGCACGCCGCATCGAAGCCGTCAAGGGGCTCATTATGAGCGAAGTGAATGTCAAGGAAATAGAACTGATCGAAAATACGACGGGACTCATCACCAAGCGCATCAAGCCCAACTTCAAGACCCTCGGTCCCAAATACGGCAAACAGATGAAGCAGATCGCAGCTCTCGTAGCCGGGTTCTCACAGGATCAGATAGCCGCGATCGAAGCATCGGCGGAAACCCTGCTGGACGTGGACGGCGAAAAAATCACCGTCACCCCTGCCGATTTCGAAATCACCTCGGAAGATATGCCGGGCTGGCTCGTAGCTACGGAGGGCAAGCTGACCGTAGCCCTCGATATCACGATCACCGACGACCTGCGTGCCGAAGGTATCGCCCGCGAGTTGATCAACCGTATCCAGAACATCCGCAAGGATTCGGGCTTCGAGGTGACGGACAAAATCCGTGTGGAGATCGAACAGCAGGAGTTCGTCCTTCCCGCGCTCAAATCCTTCGCCGACTACATCGCCTCGCAGACGCTGGCTGTCGAAATCGAAGGAGTGCCTTCTCCCAGCGGCGAATTCGTCGTGGAGTCGGAGGTAGATGAGCAACCGGTCCGTATCGCGGTGACCAAAATTTGACCAAAAAAGGAGAACCTGCACGTTTCCGGCAAAAAATTTGGAAGTAACGGGAATATTGTTTAATTTAGTATAACATTATTACAAATAAAATATTGAAACTATGGCAGAAGCAGAAAAAACCCGATACAGTGACGCCGAATTGGAAGAGTTCAAACAGCTCATTCTCAAAAAACTGGAAACAGCACGTGCGGATTACGAACTCCTGCGCGCCACGATAACCCACACCGCATCGAACGATACGGAGGATACCTCGCCGACGTTCAAGGTGCTGGAGGAGGGAGCCACTACGCTCTCCAAAGAGGAGAGCGGCCGCTTGGCAGCCCATCAAATGAAATTCATCCGCAACCTCGAAATGGCACTCGTACGCATCGAGAACAAGACATACGGCATCTGCAAAACCACCGGCAAGCTGATCCCCAAGGAGCGGCTGATGAAAGTGCCTCACGCAACCGAGTGCATCGAGGCCAAAGAAGGACGGATTCACTAAAGGATTCACCCTCCGAACGAATGTTCTTTTCGTATGGTATGAAAAGAATCCGTTCGCCACGACCGGAGATAAAAATAGGAGCGTCCCCGTCAGGACGCTCCTATTTTTATAAAAAACATCCCGCAACTAAGTGCGGCTGCAGGATGCTTCCCTGACGGAACAATAACACTTATGAATTGGAACTTCTCTATATTCATTCGCCGGCCACGCCGCTCCGATTTTTTTTCGTCGTGATCTCGATCACCCCTTCCGCTCCCTTCTCGCCATAACGTTCGACCCCCTGCTCTCCTTTCAATACCGTCATCGCGTCGATTCGGGAGGGATCCAGTTGCGAAAGGCGATCGGCAGAAATTTCCTCGCCATCCAATACTATTAAACCGACCTGCTTCAGAGAACGACCGTTATCAACAACTGAAACCGAATCCGAATCCGCTCCGGTCGTATAGGTCAACGTAACGGTTTCCTCCAAAGGCTGCGCCGACGTGGCAATCGATTTAGACACGGAAATCGACTTTGACACAGAAGTGCGCCCCGAGGAGGCGCCGGAAGGCTCCCTGACAACTGTCATCTTATTAGGCGTTTTGCCCGACGCATTCGACGAATAAACCGCCAAAGTCGTACGTTCTCCGGATTCATTCGTCGTAAACTCGATCACACCGTCCCGCGCCCGCTCGCCATAACGGTCCAGCAATTCGAACCCGGGTTGCAGAATCCGAACCCACAGAACCTTCCCCGCATCGATCGACTTCAAATAGTCATCATCGACCTGCCGGCCGTTGATCAACACAAGCGGTCGGGCTCCATTGAGCGGACGGATCGTAAATCCGTTTCCCGTATCCTTGATCCGATAAAGACCGGGACCTTCCTGGAAAGAGTTTCCACGCTCGAAACTACACTCCAGACGGTCGAACTGCCGGGCACCTTCAGTCGTCGTCACATAAACCACGCCATCCGCCGCCGCCTCGCCGTAACGTCCGACAGCCCATTCGTCCTTCAAGACCGACATCGATTCGATTTCCGCTTCATTCAAAGCCTTTACCTCGGCAGCTGCGACCCTTCTGCCATCGAGCAGGAAGAGCATCGAACTCAAATCGTGACCGGAAACCACGAACGAATCGTTCGGTGCAGCAACTTCGGAAATCCGCACCTTGCCCTGCCCGTCCACCGGAGTATTACCGGTCTGAACCGTACCGAACGACGGTCCCTCCGGTACGGATGCGACGACAGATTCACCTGCACCGGACTTCCGGGCCTCTTTTTCGGCCTGTTTCGCAGCATCACGAGTCGTCACAAGAATCGCTCCGACACGGGCGGCATCCCCGTAACGCTCGACTAATGCCGGGTCACGGAATACATCCTCCCAGGAAAAAATCTGTATGGTTTCGATCTTGCGGGCAGGAATCTTCTCCAGATCGGTGATGGACCCCACACGCCCGTCCACAGCTACCAACGGCAACATTCCGGGACGTACTCCCTGCACGTTCCGCAATTTCAATCCGCTCACCTTATAGGTATTTTTACCATCCACCGATCGGAAACTACCCTTCAGATAACGCATCGGATTGTTGTATTTATCATAAACGGTCACCTCGAAATCATCCTCACGCGAAGCCGTTTTGGAAACGACCTCGATCACCCCGTTCCGGGCCGATACGCCGTATCTGGCGACCGTCGCTTCGTCCGGCTCGGTTACGATCCGAACGGTTTCTATCTCGTGAACGATACCGGGAGTAGTAAAAAGATAGATATTCGACACCTTGCCATTCCACAGTACCAATGGCCGGAATTCGAACGGCATCGAATGGCTAAACTCGATCCGCCGCACCCGGTAAGTATCGGGCACACCCGTCGGTTCAAAATCGCCCGTAATATAGTGATACAAATCGGAAGGCTTCTGTTTCTCTTCGATTGTCACACGTTCCGACTCCGGACGACTCGTATAGACGATCGCACCGTAACGACCCCGATCGCCGTAGCGTCTGCGTGCCTCGCCGGAGGTCATTTGGGTAGCCGTGGCGATACTCGACGGGGATATCGCGCCCAACTGTCTGTAATCAATCTCCTCACCGTCAAGCAGATACAAGCCCTCGTCCGACAGATCAATCCAAAAAGGAATGAGGGCAGCCCCATCGCTCACCTCGACAGTCACCCACTCTTCCGCACCATCGACCGATTTATACCCGAGTCGTTCGAGTTTCCCGGCATCAGCAGTCAGCAACTTGGCAAACTCCTCTTTCATGTACGCATCGCGGCGGGCGACAAACTGTTCGGGCAACTCATCCCCTTCCCACACCAGATAAAGCTCCAAATCCTCCGGATCCCACAAGGACGGATCGGCCGGACTCCAAGACTCCGTATAAGGATAGGTCTGAACCCTAATCGACAACACTCCGTTCGCCGCCCGCGTACCGTATCCCTTCAGTGCCTCCGGCCCTTTGACCATCCAAGCACCAATCATCTTCTGTTCCGGCAACCCCAAATAGGTATCCAGCGTTTCAGCCGACAATTCCTCGCCCCCGTCCATTATCAGAGGCGGATGTTCCGGATCGAAGCGAAAATCTGCCGGATCGCCATAAACCGCATACACTACCGGTTCATCGGATACGGGCAGGTGGGTCAGAGCAAGCGACTCTTTCAAATGAAATTCCAAGGCAATGTCCGTCCCCATCGGAATTCCGAAGCGGCTACCGACTGATTTTACTTTCTGATCCGTCTCCCCTCCGACAAGGTAACAAACGATCGGCTTCTCCGTAACGATCGTAAAGCGGCCCTCCGCATCGGTCACAACCCGCCGGCCGCCGCTGCAAATAAACTCATAACCGGCCCAAGGCTTATCGTCCCGGCCAAATACGCGTCCGGTAAAGGTGTGCGCCCCCGATTCTGCCGTTTGCTTTTCGAGAGCGGTACGCTCGAGATTAGCGAGCAATTCGGCCATGGAGCCTTCGACCGGTGGCATTCCCCCTTCCGGTGTACCGACTGTGAGGCCGTCCGCACCAGCAGGAAGAGGCATTTCACCGTTTCCGGAATTTTTCGTAGTTTTGTCCTCCGGAAGAACATAGGAGGTCTGTGCGAAAGCGCCGAGCGCCAGGCACGCAAGCGGCAGGACATAGAGCGCCTTGGCCCTGGCCCACCTCGATGATCTTTTACGCAACATCATGGTAATTCGGTTTTTAAGGTTACTATGATTAAGGCTGTTGGCAATTGAGTACCACCTCCCGCCAACGGCCTTTTTTATCAACAGCATCTGATAATCTTTCGCATCGACCCCGCAGCGGAGCACCTGCTCGTCGGCCTCGTACTCGTGCACAGCACGCAGTTCCACACGCAACAGCCACATCGCGGGGTTGAACCACTGCAAACACCCCAGCAAATCGACCAGCAGCAGGTCCCACGAATGGCCCAACCGCTGATGCGCCTGTTCATGCACGAGGATCGTCCCTCCGCCGCAGGCATAATCCTCCTCGGACATCACCACGTATCTCATCCAACTGAACGGAGCTCGAATCCGGTCCGACAACACCAAAACGCTCCCGTTTCCAAGCGGTATGCGCTGGCCGCGGCGCGTCATTCGCACAACCCGCACGATGTTGCATACGGTCCATCCCAACGTCGCAAATACCCCTGCAAAATAGATGATTCCGAGCAAAACGCCCCAGTCGAACGGTTCGGGAGCAGGCTCCGGCTCCTCTGTTATCATCAGGTCCCGGGTATCGTCGGGGATTCGGTTTTCGAATACCATGTCCCGCCGGAAATAATTTTCCGGAATCACGTCGATCCCAGCGGCGGATACCCCGGGCAACTCCTTCTCGACGGTAATTACGCACAAAGGCAGCAAAAACGACAGCAGCAACACTCCGCACAACAACACCCTGTTCATCCGATGCAGCGTATCGCGGCTCAACAACAACTTGTAAAACAGGTAGAAGACCGCCAGGCATCCCGCAGCCTTCAGACTGTAAAGCAGAAAGGTCGGCATAGGACTATCGTTTTTCGGTTTGACTTTCGATTTGCCGGATCAGGTCGCGCAGATCGTCCACGGAGATTTTCTCCTCCCGTACGAGCGACGAAACCACCCCGAGGTAGGAATTGTCGAAATACTTGCTCACCACGCCCTTCAGCGTCTTGCGGCTGAACTCCTCCTCGCTGACGAGCGGATAATACTGGTAGGTGCCGCCATAGGCCTTGTGTCCGACGTACCCTTTCGCCTCGAGGCCACGCACCATCGTCGATAACGTATTGAAATGAGGTTTCGGTTCGGGCCAGAGCGCAACCAGTTCGCGCACGAATAACGGGCCCCGCGTCCAGAAACAACGCATCAGCTCCTCTTCTCTAGGTGTCAGCTTTTCCATAATCAATGTCGGTTAAAGTCGAACGAAACAGGACCTGCACAAACGGCAGCACAGCTCCGCATTGCCGGCTCCTGCACAAAAATCTTCTGAAACAAAGATAACTAAAAAAATTTCACATACAACTATTTTTTATAGTTTTCAAACTAAAAAATTTAGTTTTGCAGGAGAAACAGAGAGCAACCCGCTGTAAAACAACAAAAAAATAATAGACAAGATAAAAAATTCTTGTCTATTATCAGGATTAAGATATGGAAAAATCTTCCTATTCCTCGTCGCGGTGCAGCTTCTCTACGTAAATGGCATGTTGCATGGCGATACGCTTCGCAACCGAAGGTTTGGTGAAATACTGGCGACGACGAAGCTCCTTCAGAACACCCGTACGCTCGTATTTACGTTTGAATTTCTTGAGGGCCTTCTCGATGTTCTCGCCCTCTTTTACCGGCATGATAATCATAATTCGTTGCTTTTTTTATTGTTTTTTACTCTAATTTCTAATGGATCGTGTCTTGTATCGGGGCGGGACTCCATCCGGACGACGCCGACTCCCCGTTCGGTATGTCTTTCGAGGCTTCTCGTACCGTAAACCGAAGATACGGGGCCAATCGCTCGGCCTCACGCGGGGTTAATATGTGCTCTTCAACCAACTCTTCGACGGTACTCCAACCTCCTTTCAATTGTCTTTTACTAAATAACTTCCTAAATACGGCGGGCGGCAAATAAGGATGCCCCTTGAGCGTACTCGGAGGTGCAAAGTTAATATCAATTTTTCGAATTTTGAAACTATCGCAGTAAATTTGTTTCACGATCCGCTCGAAATTGGACTCCGTGACCTGCGGAACCTCGGCCAACTGATCCACGCTGTAAAATCCGCCGAGCCGCTCCCTGTATCGAATAATGGCCATGACGCTCTTCTACCGATCCCGACTACCGAGCGTAAGGTCGCCGAATCGGCCCCGTTGAGCTCGATCAATCCGGAGCGAACGGGCTCCGGTTCCGGAAAAATTACATAAGGGAGCAAAAGATCGGCCACCGAATCGGCGATCATATAGCAAGCCCGAAAACCCGCTTCATCCCGAAGACCTTCGTAAAGATCCCGATAACGGACAATGGCCTCGGCCTGACGGACGGAAAAACCGAGCGACGCGAGATAGGATGCGGACACCGTATCGATCCTGAATCGTTCGCGGGGCACGATCATCCTCGGCTCCTGCGGGACATACTCCCGATATTCCCGACGCGGAGAAGGTGTCAACGCATACTCGCGTCCGATCCGAATATAGGGTTCCAGAATAAAATAGACCGAATCGGTCATGCCGTAGCAGGTAGCCACATCCTCGGGGATCCGAAACACTTTGCCCGCTGCGCGGTACTTCAGCAGGCTGACCGCCATGCGGGAGGTGAGTCCCAGCCGCCGCAGATCGGCATACTCCACCGTATTGGGATCGAACTCGAACAGCCTCACGGAGTCCGCCGCAACCGTCGCTTCCATCTCCGCCTCTGCCCGGTCGGCAGATACCGCGCTCTCCCGCCGTTCGGCCAGGAGCAGTCCGGCGACGAACACTCCCGCCAGCAGGAGGAACACCACGAGCGCCCGGCGCTCACGCGTCTGGAAAAGTCCGGCCATCCTCTACCACGCAGCTTTGTCGGACAACAACAACGTCCGGTAACGGTCGGAAGGCGATTCGAGCCGCTCACCCAAACCATACTCCGCCCAACGTTCGTCCACCTTCCGAACGACCTCGGGCAGCGAAGTCACCACATTGGGAAAACGCGAAGGGTTGCCCGCAATGCCGGGCCGCTTGCTCCGGGCATCCGCGCACAGCACACCGTCGCGGCACTCCACATCCCGCCGGGGATCGGTATTGGCCGCAGCGAGCCACAGCAGCTCGTCCGGGCGCAGCGTCCGGGCGTGTCCGTCGAAAAGAACGACATAGCGAATCCCCCGGCACGGATTTCGGGCAAGGAAAGCGGCCAGATCCGGCTTCTGTTCCACCGTATCGTCGGCAAAGAGCAGCAAGGCCCCCCACTTCCCGGCAAGTCCGTCCGCGACCTCGACCAGACCGGGCGTCAGCTCGAACCGCTCCGGAAGCCGAACGGTAACCGACCGGCCTCCGCTGGAGCGGACGGATCGATCTCCGTCAGGTCGAACGCCAGTTTACCGCCGAACCCGGGCGTCGCGGTCGCATGGTCGAGTACGTCGTAAACTCCCTCGCTTACAATCAAATCGCGCGGGAACTCGGCCCGGCGCAACAAGGCGGCCAACCGGTCCGGATCATGCACGTCGCAATCCTCGCCCGTAATGACGAGGTATTTATTGAACATCATCTGCCCGGCCCCCCAAAGTCCCTGCGCTACTTTATGGGCTTGTCCCCGGTAGCGTCTGTCGATCGACACCACGGCCAAATTGTGCGCCGTACCGAAAACAGGCATCGTCAGCTCCTTCACTTCGGGCTGTACGGCCAGCCGGATCGGAGCCAGGAAAATCTTCTCGGTGGCCTTGGCGATATAGGCGTCCTCCTGCGGAGGAATGCCCACCAACGTCGCAGGATAAACGGCATCGCGCCGCCGCGTGACGGCCGTCACATGGAAGCGGGGATATTCATCGGTCAGCGAGTAAAAACCCGTATGGTCGCCGAAAGGCCCTTCCACCGTCTTCGGCTCCGACGGATCGACATACCCTTCGATCACGAAATCGCAGTCGGCCGGCACATAAATATCGTTGGTGATACACTTCACCAGTTCACCGGGCGCCGGCGCAGAAACCCTGCCAGCAGGTATTCGTCCATGTTGTCCGGCATCGGAGCCGTCGCAGCATAAGTATAAGCCGGATCGCCGCCCAGCGCTACCGACACGGGCATTCGCCGCCCGGCACGCCTGTAACCTTCGTAATGACGGGCTCCGGTCTTGTGCAGGTGCCAGTGCATGCCCGTCGTGCGGGCATCGAACAGTTGCAGCCGGTACATGCCCACGTTGCGGATTCCCGTTTCGGGATCGAGGGTGTGCACCAGCGGCAGCGTCACGAAGCGTCCGCCGTCGCACGGCCAGCACTTGAGCACCGGCAGCGCATCGAGCGACGCCTCCTCCCCCTGCAGCACGACCTGCTGACATTCGCCCCGCGACGACGAGGTACGCGGCAACCAGCGCGACATCTCGGCCAGCAAGGCAGCATCCGCAATTTATCCAGGAGCGAATTTTTCGGCGAGACGGCCTGCTGCAACAAATCATCGAGCCGTCGCGTCAGTTCGTCGAGCGACTCCACGCCGAGCGCCATCGCCATCCGACGATCGGAACCCATCATATTGGTCAGCACGGGAAACGGCGTCCCCGTCTGCTCGAACAACAGCGCCTTGCCGCCGTCCGGCTGCTTGGACATGCGGTCGGTAATCTCGGCGATCTCATACACCGGATCCACCGGCACGCTCACGCGCTGCAATTCGCCTTCCCGCTCCAGGCGGGCGATAAATTCACTCAGGTTGCGATACATAAATCCTTACATTGATTCTGCTCCGAAGTTTTCGAGGCATACAAAGTTAAAAAATAATCCGGCGAATCCGCCGGATTATCCCGATTATCGTTCCCGCCCGCAGAAGCGGCAAGCCGAAGCAACTACCGCAGGAACAGCAGCTCCCGGTACTTGGGCAGCGGCCACATCTGGTCGTCCACGATCTCCTCCAGGCGATCCACGTGTTTGCGGATCTGGTCGAAATAGACCGCCACCGTATCGTGGTACGCGAGCGCCTTCTCCCGCTGATCCTCGATCTTGTTGGCCACCTTGCGGGCTTCGATCATATCGTGGGTCAGTTGCTGGATCAGAGCCGTATGCTGCTGAATACGTTTGATGAGTTCGACATCGGCCGAAGCGTCGAGCCCCTGTCCGATTTGCGAAATCTTATAGACCTTATCCAGCAGCAGAGCTTCGTAACGCGAAGCGATCGGCACGATGTGGTTCATCGTCAGGTCGCCCAACACGCGGCCTTCGATCTGAATCTTTTTGGTATAGGTTTCCCACTTCACTTCGGTTCGGGCTTCGAGCTCCACCTTCGAGAGTACGCCCATGCGGGCGAACATCTCGACCGACGAAGGATCGAGGTAGCGGTCGAATACACGCGGCGCACAGGTTTCGCAATCGAGCCCCCGGCGTGCCGCTTCGGCCCGCCACTCCTCCGAATAGCCGTTGCCGTCGAAACGGATCGCCCGCGAAGAGCGGATCATACTCTTGAGCTCCTCGTAAATCGCCTTTTCCTTCCTGACTCCGGCCTCGATACGCGCATCCACGCGCTCGCGGAACGCCGTAAACTCGTCCGCCACTGCGGTATTGAGCACGATCATCGCCTCGGCGCAATTGTCCGAAGAACCGACGGCACGCAACTCGAAACGGTTGCCGGTAAACGCGAAAGCCGAAGTGCGGTTGCGGTCGGTATTGTCCCGCAACAAAGCCGGAATATGCGAAATGCCGCTCATCTTGAAGACGTTCTTGGCATTGAAGCGGATCGCCGAATCGCTGCGGCTGGCCTCGAGTTTATCCAGCACGGCCGAAACCTGCGTACCGAGGAAGGTCGAAATAATCGCCGGAGGCGCTTCGTTGGCCCCCAGGCGGTGGGAGTTGGTGGCGCTCATGATAGCCGCCTTCAGCAGGCCGTTATGCTTGTGCCCGGCCGAAATCACATTCACCAGGAAGGTAATGAACTGCAAATTCTCCGATGCGGTTTTACCCGGATGAGCAGATTGACGCCCTCATCCGCAGTGGACTTTGGCAGGATGAACAGCCGCTGACGGCGGACGGAGAGAAGGTGGGGGGGGGGGGGGTATAATTACACTGTATACTTATGCCACTTTTGAAAACACAACATCAGATGCTGGTACAACCAAAGTAGACAACAAAAGACGAATTTGACGAGGTGCTGAATGGCTTATACGGTAAAACAATTATTAGAATCGAAACAATTTCCTGATATGAGATTAGTGACATGTAAAGAAAATCTGAATCAGGAAATTAAAGGTATACGAATTATCGAAATAGAAGATATGGAAAGATATCTGACTGGAGGAGAGCTTCTTCTTACAAATATGAAAGTGTATTTCGGAGAAACGGACAGAGAGTTTCGGAAACATTTGAATGAACTGGAGAAGAAACAGGTCAGTGGATTTATTATAAAGCAGCATCCGGACATGGTACAGAAAGTCAATTATTATGATATTTTATTAAAGTTTTGTTCGGAACGTAATATTCCAGTGATAGAAATTTCGGAAGATGAGTATTATTGGGGTATTATAAAATATGTTATTCTGCAGATCTATGATGAAAATATCGCACGGTTGATTTATTTCAAATTGACACACGACAATATTTCTAACATGTTATTGGATGGAGAGAATTTTGAAGATCCAACTAAAAATATTTTATTTCTATTGTCTTCATGATTGTCTTCTATGATTGGCAATCCGGTAGCGTTATATTATAGTAACTTAACTTGCTGTGCGTCCACAACGCAGGATCTGTCTGATTTTGTATTTGAGAAAAATGTTGAGAAATATAAACCGGATATTGTTACCAGATTTGAATACAAAAAACAGAGAAAAGAGCATACGCAATATATTACAAAAATACATGTGTTAGGTCGGGTAGAAGTTTATTTGGTAGTCACGGAAGTGAATATGCCATTAACAATACTGGACTATATGGCATTGGAAAATGCTGTTTTTACTTTACAGTATAGTTTTATGGAAACATATGCTCGAAATGAGATAGAAAAAAAATATCAACGAGATATTGAATATAGCTTGCTTAATGGTTTATTAACGGGCGATGAATTGAGTAAAGCTGCAAGAATGCTAAAATTGGAAGATACAGATCAATATTGTGTGGTAAGTTTTCATACGATTTCAAGCAATAGCGAAGATTATTATACAAAAGAAGAATTAGAAGAAATCGGAGTGATAGAAGGCGAGATTCAGAGATTACTTCCAGATGAACATATTTACCGGAATTTGAATCAGATTGTGTGTATTCATGAAATTAAGCCTGGGGAAACACAAGCAGGGTTCCGGGAAGAAATGGAAAAATTATATCAGACAGTACAGAAGCAGATTTTTCACAGAAATAAGACAACGGATTTTCAGATTGGCATTGGAGGTATTGTTAATGGATATGGAGATTTGAAAAAATCTTTTAATGATTCAAAGAAAATCATAGACTATATGGATATGCTCAGATATCTCTATGGTGATAAGAATATATCGGTAGCCGATTTTTCTAAACTCGGTTTTTTCCAGATTTTTGAAAAAATCAAAAATCGTGATGAACTGATGGAATATGTGCCAGAGTCACTTGTGAAATTATATTGGTATGATAAAGAACATGATGGAGAACTGATTGAAACGCTGCAGGCGTATCTGGACTGTGATAAGAGTGCGAATAAAGCAGCTGAAAAACTCTATGTAAATTATCGTACTCTTTCAGGGCGATTGAAAAAAATAAGAGATATTTCTGGCATTGATTTCAAGAATTCTGCTGAGATGCTGGCTGTTAGAAATGGAATCGTTTTATTCAAAATGGCAGAAACACTGTAATTTAAAGAGAAACTATATCTCTACGGTATGGTTTCTTTTTTTTGCGAAAAACCGATAACTACAAACTTTTTGTAGCAAAACGTGAAAATATCTTCCTATTCTCTGTATTATTTTTGCAAAAAACAAGTGCTATACTTTAACCAGTACATAAAAGAATACCTTGATTATCTAAGTTGATATGAAGCAGGAATGAAACATGAAAAAGAAACAGGTTGAGAAAGAACAGAATAATGAGAAACAGCTTCCCAGACAGGAAACGACACTGGGAGAAGATATCTTTCAGCTGTTATTGAAGATTGTTCTTATCATTTTGGCGGTCATCCTTGTTTTTACATTTATGTACGGGATGGCGAGAATCAATGACGTATCTATGAAACCAGCAATAAAAGATGGTGATCTGGTCATGTATTATCGACTGGACAAGCGTTTTGTGTCCGGTGATATTGCAGTATTTAAGAAAGATGGCAGAACAACCACAGGCAGGGTCGTAGCAGTCGCAGGTGATACCGTAGATATAACAAAAGACGGTTTGATGATTAACGGCGCTACGCAGATTTCACAGGATATTTATTTTGACACCACACAGTTTCAAAATGGAGTTGACTTTCCAATCACTGTTGGAGAAGGTCAGATATTTGTACTGGGTGATAACAGACCGGAAGCGTCAGACAGCAGAATCTATGGCTGTATTAATATTAAAGACGTCAAAGGAAAAGCGATTGCGGTTATTCGGACCAGAGGACTCTAATCCCCTCCTCCGTTAATCAAATAAAAACAAACAATATTATCTACAAGGGAGGAATCATTATGAGCATGAACAAAATGTTCAAAAAAGTGCTCGCAGTTGTTGCTGCTGGTGCCATGACGATGGGAATGGCATGCCAACATTTGCGGCAGATGGGGGCAAGACAACCGAGGCTTGGATTACTAAGACCTACAACACAGAGGTCGGAAAGGCTGAAACATTTAGCTTTACAGCAACACAGAAAACAGGTGATGGTTTAATAGGTACAACAGCTGACGTTAAAATACCAACAATTTCGTTTACAGCTGATCAAACAGGAACAACTTCTAAGAGAAGTCAGATTACATTTCCGACATATTCAGAAGCAGGAAAGTATGAGTATACTGTAAAAGAGACACAGACAGCAGATCCAATAGTAGCAAACAGTGATCATGAAAAAATGATCATGTCACAGGCTGAGTATACAATGGATGTATATGTTACAGATGGTGCAACTGGTACAGAAATTTCTAATATCGTTGTAAATAAAGTGAAAGATGATGCAGGTCAGACAGATACTGGTAAAGTAGATATTGGAAATACCAGTACTAATACTTTCAACTTTACTAACACTTATGTACAGGAAGCTGGTACAGGTACAAATCCTACAGATCCTGATCCGACATATAATGAGAATGGCTCTTTGAAGGTATCTAAAGCAGTTGTTAATGCAAATGGTACAACAACAACTCCTGACGATGAGTTCACTTTCATAGCAACATTTGCATTCCCGACTGGAACAGATGCAAGCACACTTGGCGGAATCAAAGATGCTAATGGAGGTGATGTTCACTTGCTGAGGGCGGAACATACACATTCCATTTGAAAGCAAATGAAAACATGAAGTTCACTGGTGTTCCAGCAGGAACAACAATTACTGTAAAAGAGTCTGCAGCTAAAAACTATAAATGTAGTGCAGTGATTACTATCAATGGTACTCAGTTGAAGCCTGTTAGTGCTACAAAATATAGTACAGAACTTACAGTGGTAAATAAGGAAAAATTAGGTCAGAAACAGAATACCGTTGATGTAACCAATACATACAACGATGTACCTGTAACTGGTATCATCATGAACACTCTTCCATACGTTCTGATGATTGCACTTTGCGGTGTAGCACTGATTGCTTTTGTAGGATTCAAACGCAGAAGATTACAGAAATAATAAAATATAGCAACCAGGAAAGGGGATGTGTGCGGCGTTGCTCCGCCGCATCCCTTTTTGCTAATTTTGCGAGCAAATTGGTCAGATGAACCAGTTTTGATAAATATAAAAGAAACAGAAATGGTGAAAGGAACTTGTACATATGCTTCGGATGAAGAAAGTGCTGAAAGGAATTATCAGAGGATTAGACCATATTGTAAACTTCACAGCCTTATCACTGATTCTTGCAGCTATGTTTCTCTCCGGTTATATGCTGTGGGATTCCCATCAGGTATATCAGACTGCAGATGCAAAAAATTATGAAGCATATATTCCTACTGAAAAGAGTACGAAATCTTTTGAAGAATTACAGAAAATCAATCCGGATGTGATTGGATGGATACGAGTGAATGACACAAATATCAATTATCCATTGGTGCAGACGGACAATGATGATACTTATATGAATACAGATGCGGAAGGAAACTATTCCTTAAGCGGAGCAATCTTTTTACATTGTGCAAATAAGCCGGATTTTTCGGATTTTGATAATATTATATATGGCCACCATATGGAAAAACACATGATGTTTGGAGATATCGGTGAATTTACAAAAGAACAGTATTTCAACGAACATCCATATGGAAATCTGTTCTTTGACGGAAAAGATCATGGAATCGAATTCTATGCATTGATGCAGGTAGATGCCTATAATGAAACGATTTTCAATGTGTGTCTGGACACACCAGAAGCGAAACAGGAGTATCTGCAGGAAATCGAGAACAATGTTTTATATAAAAGAGATATGAATATAACGGAAGATGATCATCTGGTTTTACTGACCACCTGTACATCGGATATGACAAATGGAAGAAATATCTTGGTGGGACGCTTAACAGATCAGATATATCCGGAAAAAG
>ERZ791618.480-NODE-480-length-19484-cov-1.887385_pt1 | contig 19484 bp, 21 predicted proteins | sample MGYA00510059_ERZ791618 | MGnify/ENA primary metagenome ERZ791618 (study PRJEB30046, sample SAMN00715159) | human gut metagenome | study: EMG produced TPA metagenomics assembly of the A metagenome-wide association study of gut microbiota in type 2...
AAGGAAGCCGAAGGCGGCGAAATCGAATACGTCGGCGATATGAGCGGCGTAACGCCGGAACAGGCGGCCGCATGGCCTTTCGACCTCTACCGCGACGGTTATGAATATTACCTGCAAAGCCACGCCCATCCCAACTCCACGTTCCGCTACACCAAAAGCAGCCTGATCGACCTGATGGCGTTCGATGCCAGCGAGGGAATGTATCTGATCGACCAACCGCTGCTGATGATTGCCGGAAGCAATGCCGATACGTTTTACATGACCGAGCAATGTTACAGCAAGGCGACCGGAACGCAGAACAAAGAACTGTTCCTTATCCCCGGTGCGACGCATATCAAGACCTACTATGTACCGGAATATGTGAATAAGGCAGTGGACAAACTGACGGAATTTTTCGATAAGAACCTTCGATTACCGGAACGGATATGAAAACGAAACTGATGACCCTGTTTGCCGTTCTGATGTGCTGGACGGGAACTTATGCACAAAATACGACCTCGAATGCCCGCTCGGGAGCAAAGAAAATCCTTGTCGCCTATTTCAGCTGGGGCGGCAATACGCAGCACGTTGCCGAACATATCGCTTCGTTTACCGGCGGTACGCTGTTCCGCATCGAACCCGAAAAGCCGTATCCCGCCGAATATACCCCTTGCACCGAGGTAGCGAAAACCGAAAAGGAGGCCGACGCCCGCCCCGCTATTAAAAACAAAGTCGAGAATTGGGAGGAGTACGATACGGTATTTATCGGCTGTCCTGTCTGGTGGTGGACGGCCCCGATGATTATCCATACGTTCGCGGAAAGCTATGACTTCAACGGGAAAACCGTCGTGCCGTTCTGCACCTTGCTGCCACCTACCGCGACGAAACGCTGGCGCGCATCGTCGAGCTGACCCCTGCCGCCGAACATTTGAAAGGATTCGGTACAATCGGGAAAAATACAGACGGAGTGGAAAGCTGGCTGAGGACGATCGATGTCATACGATAGTCCTTCGGATAGTGTTAAAACTTGCTGCCGTGGCCCGAGTTCATTTTGTATTTATTCTTATTTTTGTATTTGGGGAGTTAAATGGATAGGACATGGAATATCAGAAAGATATAATCGTCGTGGACAGGCTCGGCGTCGTAAGGACGGATTGCGAAGAGGAGTATTTGGCTCATTTGCTCTGCCTGGGAGGAACGTGCCGCTATCGTTTCAACGGGCGTGATTTCGAACTGCATGCCGGAGACGTGTCCATCGTCCGCAAGCGGAAAATGCTGGAGAAGATAGAACCGTCGGACGACTTCCGGTGCAAGATAATCTATGCGACTCCCGGATTCATAAATCTGTGTACGCCGCAGAGCAATTACGGGATAAAAGGTTCGTTGGCGCTCTTTCTTAACCCTGTCATGCACCTTACTCCCGAGCAACAGATCGTGTGTCGCCGCGATTTCGACTTGCTGGAGCTACGCATCAAAGACACGGAGCACCGGTTCTACCGCGAGGTGCTGATCAACGCCATGCAGACGGCCATCCTCGATTTTTTCGATTTCCATGCCCGCCTCTATGGCGAGAGCGACATCTCCACGCAAAACGCTTCCATTATGAGCCGTTTCCTCAAAATGCTGGAAGAAGGGACGTACCGCGAGTACAGGAAGTGACCTATTACGCCGACCGCCTGTGCGTCACCTCCAAATATTTGTCGGAAGTGTCGAAAAAGGTAAGCGGGTATGCCGCCAACTACTGGATCAACCGTTATACGATACTCGATATTTCACGTCAGCTTCGTAACAAGTCGCTTTCGTTCGTACAGATTTCCGATATGTTCGGCTTCTCGTCGCCCGCCTATTTCAGCCGCTACGTACAGCAGCATCTGGGTATGAAACCCACGGATTACAGGGAATAACCTTTCCCCAATTCTCGTATAATCGGTAAAAATCGCAGTTTTTACCGATTTTTTTGTATCGACCGGTTTCGGGCTTCCCGCTACTTTTGCGAGTAGTAGGAACTTAACATCGGAAAGATATGAAATCAATAGCCATTATGGTATTTATGTTTCTGACCTTAACGGTCGGAGCAAAAGCGCAAGAGAATCAAAGAATATTTACAGCCGAAGAACAGGCGATAGTCGATTTGTCTCACAGCAAATGGGATTGGATGGCAGAGAAAAACGTAGAGAAGCTGGCGGAACTGTTTCACGAGAACTCGCAATTCGTCCACATGGGCGGCTATTGGGGCAAACAAGAGGAGTTGAATACCATCCGTACGGGCGGCATCTGGTACAGGAAAGCCGAGATACACGACGTGCAGGTGAAGTTCGCGGCCGGAACGGCAACCCTTTACAGCCGTATTCATCTGAACTCGGTAGTCGGCGGCAATGCCGTGCGCTTCCCTTTTATTGTTACGGAGGTATATGTAATGGAAAACGGCCGATGGCAGCTCTCTACGCTTGCCTTTACGAGAACTTTAGGTGAATAGTCAAACGGGAAACAAATATGAAAATCAAGAATTTATTTTTTGCGGCTATGTCATCCATATTGTCGGTTTCCGGCATACATGCTCAAACCGCAGAAGCATTCCGACAACCTTATCATCCGTTGGGCGAGAAAATATCTCCCGATCCGAACTTTACCGGCGAAGTATGGCTTGCGCCTTTGACTGAAAAGAAAGAGTTGAACGTCCCGATGGCAAATGTAACCTTCGAACCTGGTTGCCGCAACAGTTGGCACTCGCACAAAGCCGGCCAGTTGTTGATAGCAACCGCAGGCATCGGTTACTATCAGGAAAAAGGAGAGCCTGCCCGCCGTTGTTTCCGGGCGACATCGTGGAAATAGCGCCGGATGTTGTGCATTGGCACGGGGCCGCACCGGACAGTTGGTTCGCCCATATAGCCGTTACCGCCAATCCTCAAGCCAACGCGGCGGTATGGCTTGAACCGGTAAGTGATGAAGAGTACCGTAAAGCCACGACTGAGGCGGAAAGCCGTTATGCCGAAGCGAACGAGGTGCTGACTGCCCGCGAGCAGGCTATCGTTGCAGTGGCATCCTATACGGGTAAAGGCGACTTGGAACATTTGAAACCGGCTTTTGCACAGGCATTGGAAGCCGGTATGACCATCAATGAGATAAACGAAGTGCTGATTCATGCCTATGCCTATTGCGGATTCCCGCGCAGTCTGCGGGCGATTCAGACTTTCATGCAGGTAGTGGACGAACGGAAGGCAGACGGAATAAACGACCCGGTCGGTCGGAAAGCATCTGCAATCAAGGACAATAGAAGCCGCTACGAGCGGGGACGCGACGTGCTCGCTGAAATATCGGGTACGCCGGCCGATACCCCGAAAGCCGGATATGCCGTATTCGCCCCTACTATCGAGCGTTTTCTGAAAGAACATTTGTTTACCGACCTTTTCGGGCGCGACCTGCTGACCTACCGAGAACGTGAACTCGCTACGGTGTCTATCCTTGCAGGAGTGGGCGGCGTGGAACCGATGGCTTGCGGTCACATGTCGATTTGTCTGCATTTGGGTATTACTCCCAGTCAGCTTTCGGCATTGCTTAATATCGTGGAGATGAACCTCGGCAAAACCTATGCGGAACCGCTTCGCAAAGTGTTGAATCAAATAACGGAAAAGAAATGAAGAAAATAATTTTATCGGTATTGTTGCTGTCAGTTACAGCAATAGCCGGAGCGCAAGAACCTGTTGCAATAGTCAAACAAGGTCACTTCTCGGTAGGAGGCACAACCATACAGCGACCGGGAGTATACGACAATAGTAAATTCGTCGGCTGGGCGGAGCAGGAAGAAACCGGACAAAGCTATCGTGCCGACCATGCTTTCGTGGACTTTCAGATTCCTGCCGACAGCAAGCCTCTTCCGCTGGTCTATGTACATGGTTATGGCGGCTCAGGTGTTTGCTGGCAGATGACACCAGACGGCAGGGACGGATTCTCCACACTGATGCTACGTCGTGGCTGGAGCTGCTATGTGGTGGATCTTCCGGGCAGGGGACGTGCCGGCCGTACGTCTGCAATGACTACGGTCAAGCCCGTAGCCGACGAAATGTTCTGGTTCGATATATGGCGCATCGGTATTTGGCCGAACTACAACGAGGGCGTGCAGTTCCCGAAAGACTCCGCATCGCTCTCGCAATTCTTCCGTGAAATGACGCCCGATCTGAGCGACCACAAACAGGATGTACCTGCCCTCGGCGTATTGGCTGAACGTATCGGCGACCATATTCTCGTCACCCACTCGGCAGGCGGTTTTCCCGGCTGGATATCCGCCATGCAGAACCCGGAAGTCAAAGCAGTCGTGTCCTATGAACCGGGCGGATTCGTGTTCCCCGAAGGCGAAGTGCCGGAACGTATCGACGGGCTGACGGGAGGCGTAGCGGGAACACCCGTTCCGATGGAACAATTCAAACGGCTCACGGAAATTCCTATCATCCTCTATTTCGGGGACTATATTCCCGAAACGCCCTCTGAAAATCTCGGTGACGAAAACTGGCGCGTGCGGCTCCAAATGGCCCGAAAATTCGTGGAAACGATCAACCGGCACGGAGGCAATGCGACATTGGTGGAATTACCCGAAATCGGTATCCGTGGCAATACCCATTTCCTGATGCAGGATCTGAATAATGACGAACTGGCCGATTTGCTCGACAGATGGCTGCACGAGCAGCGATTGGAAAATAATATGTAGATAAAATTCATTGACATAACAAATCCGGGTGTAAAATAGCCCGGATTTGTATTTTTCATATAAGAGCCAAGGAGTCCGGTACACACGTACGTAAACCGTTCACAAATATCCAAATATCATTTTATAGGACTACAATCGTATAGGTATCTACGATTGTAGCCCTTGACTTATCCTAAAAAAACTTTACAGATCTGCGCGGTTGCCCTGAATGGACTTTACAAGTCTTACAGATTCCCCTAATATAGCTTTACTTTTTAGATTATCAATATCACACTGATATAGCTTTACAACGGTGCGGATTATTAATACTGAATGAGCTTTACACTGAAAAATCCTATTGCCCTACATCTGCTTTACATTTTCTTGCATTTGAACGGGTATAGCTTGACATTGCGGCTCGAACGATAAATCAGACGCCATTGTAACCGCATCTTTTGGGGGATAATAGTTTTTCCATTTGCGTTGTGTTACTATGCCGGTCCGATGTACGATCTCTGGAGTTAGATAGTTGAGACTTTGATGCGGACGCTCATTATTATAAAGTCCGATCACTTTCTCTACGTACTTCATCGATTTGTCCCAGCTCTGCAAATGAGCCATGTCGATCCATTCGTTCTTAAGGATACCATTTATCCTTTCGGCAATAGCATTTTCCAATGGATCGCCATTTTCTGTCATACTGATCAGAATATGGTGTTTTTCAAGTTCTTTGATATACGCTGTCGAACAATATTGAATACCCCTATCCGAATGATGGATCAGACTGGTATTTTCAGGCAATGTACTCAAAACCTGTTTCAGTGCTTGGAGTGCATTGTCCGTCGAAAGATCACGCGCGAGGTTCCAACCCACTATCTTGCGGGAGTAGGCATCGGTGATCAGGGATAGATATATGAAACCATAACCGACTTCTATATAAGTAATATCACTGACCCATAGCTGATTCGGCGCAGTGGGTATGTAATCCCGTATCATATTGGGGTACTTATAAAATCTATGTTGGGAGAAAGTGGTTTTACGTTTACTTCGGCGCCGCGTAACCAACAAATGGTTTTCGGCAAGTAACGGGACGAAAGCATCTCTGCCGATATCCAAACCCATACTATATAATTTAGGACGTAAATGAAACAACATCTTATTGGCTCCCATACGGGGGAAGTCAATGCGGGTATCTTTGACAAGAGAGAGAATGATTTCTGATGTCAAAACCTTTTTACTTATGTATTTCAGTTTCTCGTAGTATGCTTGACGGGTGTTGCCAAACAATCCGCAAAGAGCATCTATCCCATACTCCGGATGACGTTCCTTGACTATTTGGACTGTTTGGCTCCAGATTTTTTTCTTATCGAGATTTTTAACTCGCCTTCGGCAAGATCAATCATCTGATCAAGAACGATACTGCGCATCTGTTCTTGTTTGAGTTGCTGCTCTAACTCCTCGATACGACGCGCCATCTCTTCGGCGGTCAGATGTTCTTTTTTCATGCTGGCTGTATTGGAGACAGCTTGAAAGGTATGAAAATCCTGCCGAATAGTATGGGAGTGACCAAATTCCGGCCCATAACGGAGAACCCATTGTATGTACTGTCGTCATTTTGACGTTAAACTCTTTACCTATCTCTGATAACGATTTAGACGAGGTGAAATACGCTTTGGCTACCATACGGCGAAACTCCAGTGAATAAATGGTACGATCTACCATAACTTTACTTTTTTTGAGTTAAACATTCTTTTTTTGTAAAGCTATTTCAGAACAAGTCACCTACACTAGAGGAAAGCTATACGAATAGATTTGTCCACGATAGGAAAGCTGCAAATGTGTATTCCTGCTGTCAACTGGCCCTGAAGCGGCCTGTTTCGCGACCTTGGCAGTATCTGCGAATACCGGGGAAAGTACACCTTTCAGCGAGCTACACTGCTTCTTTGGTGTAAGTGTATAGGTCTACAAATCAATATATTGGGTTATCACAAGATAATAGCAAGTTAGGTTTTCGTTTAACCAAAACATTTCGGTTTAACGGGTTAAACCGAAACTCGAAACGCTCCGGCGTCGCATTTTTCAGAAAAGGAAAAACTTCGAACCGGGAAAGAAATGGACTTGTAGATAATCAGACCTACATGCGAATGACCATGAATTTAGCCCGACGATGGCTGTATGTTCATCCGCCGCCCCGGACTTTCCCAGACTATCCAAGACTCTTAACGACAAGCAGGTAAGGAATGGTATAACCTGCCTGAAACGGTTATATATTGCGGGCAAAACCATGATCAGGCTGCTTTCGAGCAGCCATAAACTGCAAAGAACCGATGAAAAACCGAGCGCACCGTACCCGAGACCGATGAGGAAGGCTCGTTGAGCGAAACAAAAAAAGAATAAGAGCAATCAACCGTAACCGGTTTCCGCAGGGAAGATAACCCTAATGGGAACCGGTTACCATGTAAAATTTAATACCGAAAAAGTATGGATAAAATCGTTTGCGTCGGGGAGCGTACATGGATAAAGCTCCTCGCCCGACTGGAAGAATTATCGACCCTCGCCGGAGAGGTCCGGCAGAAATTCGACCCGCAGGTATCGGAGGGATGATTGGACGGCCAGGACGTGTGCCTGTTGCTGAACGTCACCAAACGTACACTTCAAACTTACCGCAATAAAAAGCTACTGCCTTATACTTCGGTGGGCGGTAAATTCTTCTACCGGGAGAGCGACGTGGCAGAATACCTCGAAAGTAAAACTATTAAAAGAAAGTAGGTCATGTCTTGGGATTTTTTGAACAGCGAAAGCGAAGAGGTCAAGAAGGCCTTTTCGCAGATCAGTGAAACGGAGAAGGCTTTGCGGAAAGCCATCGACAACTACCGTCCCTCGGTCATGAAAGAACGGTATCTCTCCGGGGAAGAAGTATGTAAATACTTACATATCTCACCCCGTACATTGCAGAACCTACGGGACAGTCGGTAGATCCTTTTCACCGTTATTGGCGGCCGCAACATCATCTATCCCGAATCCGGCATCCGCGAAACACTTCTCGACAATATGCGCCATGTCGAGGTGCCGTTCTAATGCGAATAGATTATTTACCATTGAAGATTCGGTTTGAACTATTCAAAATTCTGAATAGTTCAAATAAAAAGTCTAAAAACAACCCGACATAACAAACTGAAAATATAAAACAATCCCCGGCCTTCGTATCGTAGACTGGGGATTGCCTTATTATATATTCAGGTAGATAATTCTGTCGGACATATTGAGCGAAAGGCACTCTTTTCGTTTTTTTCATGACTGCTTCATACCCGGCTTCAACACTGGCAGGTTTTTCGCATCGACGGAACAGTTCGTTGTCTATGCCAACGACATCGAACCTCAGGTCGAATATTTGTGTCGTGGTCAGGAAATAGTTCGAGTAGATTTTAACAGAGACCAAATATGATATGCATCCGGATAGTTTCTCCAGTCGTTATTGAATGTTTGGGGATTACAGATATCGTATCATCAATTCAGGTAATAGGCTCCCTGTCCCTGCTTATTCCGTTTTACCTGTAACACCATTTGTACAAGGGTCCGGATGAAAAGCGACCTTTCTCAGAACGGAGGAAGGTATTCCGTGAGGTTGCGATATGGCGGAACGGGTTGTCGTAGGCCTTGTTTGCCCTATGGAAGGTTGTGTCGGAAAGACGCGAGGGGCTGTCTGCAAGCGCAGACAGCCCCTCGCGTGCGGAGAATTCGTCCTTCGTCGAAATGTCGGATCCGACCGGAGCTACGATTCGAGAATCGTTTCGAGCCAGCGGTCGATCCGATAACGGTCGTATACCTCGGCAGGTATGTCCCGGTAGGGAGAGGTCGTGAAGCCGGGCGGCACGACGGGATTCTGCCGGTCCACGATCAGAATATTGTTCGGGTCGTAGAAGTCGTATTCGGCGATATGTCCGTTCGTGGTTATGAGTTTTCTTTTGGCGCCCATCGTTTCGATGCACCGCATCGTGAGGCCCGTTTGCCGGGGATGCTGGATATCGATTACCGCCCGCGATTCGCGGTAGAGGTCGAGCAAGCCGGCTTTCGGTAGCGGGGCGAAGCGGAAATCCCTGACCGACGTGCCGCGCAGACTCTTGTTCTGCAGCTTCATTTTCCAATACAGAACCCGGCTCTGGAAAAACATGTAGGCGAAGCAGCGTCCGCCGGCCCGCTCGATCTGTCCGGTCACGCGGCGCAGCAGCCCGTACCGGTCGCTGTGAACCGTGCCGACGAACATCAGATCGTAGCGGTAGTCAGGCTTCTGCCGGCCGATTTCCTCGTAGTCTCTCAGGTAGAACAGCGGCAGGAAGCGGATGCCGAGCTTCTCGCAGTCGGGCTTGTCGAACGAGAAGACCCGGTCGAACACGGGCAGGATACGCAGCGCGTTGCGGTTGTTGGCAATCGAGTCCCAATGGTAGATAATCAGCTTCGCCTCGGGATGCAGTTCTTTGATTTTATCGAGATTCTCGACGGAAATGGACTCGCCCTTGATGAAAAAGACGTAGTCGTACTTCCGGTTTTTGGTGCGCTCGATGATCCGGGCATGGTAGCGGTCGATGTAGCGGGCCAGCAGATTCCGGTTGATCCGGATTGCGGCTTTGATCGCGAACGAGTTGGCCGGGCGCTCGTCGAAATAGTCCACACGGGCTCCCATGCGCTCCATCTCCGCGCGGATTTCGTTCTGATAGCCGAACGCTTGCGCGGAGAAGAACAGAATGCTTTTGTTTTCTAAAAACATGATCGTTTATAACTAAAATGGTGCAATAGACGGTTTGCGCGCGGACGCGTTCCGGGAGTCGGTCCGTTTCTCCGGGAAAAGAAATTGCTTTAAGAAGACGAGTCGAAAATTGCTCCGTAGGCGTTACGAGGCGTATCGTTACCGTATCGTTTATGGTACGCAGCGGAATGGAGCCGGAAGGACGGCTTCGTATCGATCGGGACGACTCGTATCGCGGCCCCGACTCGCCGGGCGACAGGATTATGACCAGAAGGGCGGAGGGATTTCGATGCGCCGGAGAACTGCCCGGGACAAAGTCTGCCGCCGACGCGGGGCGGAGCAGAATCTTGCCGGGACGTCCGCCGCTTGTACGGGTAAGTCCGGATTCGTCGGGGGCGACGGGGACGGACTATTTGTACAATCCTTTTCGTTTCATTTCCTCGATCGAGTCTTCGTACCGGTCTGCCTGCACCTGCTGGCCGTCTACCCACCGGGCGAATTGTTCGATGCCGGCGCCGAACGACCAGCGGGGAGAGAATCCGAGCAGCCGCCGGGCTTTCGAGATATCGGCAAAATTGTGGCGGATGTCGCCCAGCCGGTAGTTCCCGCTGACCGTGAGAGGTACCTCGGTGCCGTATTTGTCGATCAGCGTGCGCGCGACCGTCATGACATCGGTCGCCACGCCCGTGCCGACATTGAAGGCTTCGCCGTCGGCCGAGGCCTTTTCCAGACCGAGGATCGTCGCGTCGGCCACATCGTCGATATAGACGAAATCGCGCGTCTCGCGGCCGTCCTCGAAGATATTGATTCCGTTTCCGTTTTTAATCCGGGTCGAGAAGATGGACAGGATGCCCGTGTAAGGGTTCGACAGCGACTGGCCGGGTCCGTAGACGTTCTGATAGCGGAAGGCAACCGGGGCGATGCCAATCGCGGGACAGACGGTCATCACGAGCTGTTCCTGCACCTGCTTGGTGATGCCGTAGACGGACGTAGGGTGAATCGCCGAGTCTTCGGTCGTCCCGACCAGCCGTAGCGGCTTCGTGCAGCCGGGGTACTTGCACTCGAAGTCGCCCCGTCTCATGTCCTCGTCGGTGCGCGAGAGCGGATAGACGTATCCCATCTCCTCGCTCAGATAGCGTCCCTCGCCGTAGATCGCGCGCGATGCGGCGACAACAACCTTAGATACCGAATGCTTTGTATTCGTGAGTATATCCAGCATCAGCGAAGTTCCGCCGATGTTGACGGCAGTGTATTTCTCGATCTCGTACATCGACTGCCCGGTTCCGGTCTCGGCGGCCAGATGGATCACGGCATGCTGTCCGTCAAGGGCCCGCAGCCAGTCGTTCCGGTCGGTTACGCTGCCGCGCAGAAAGCGCACGCGGTCGCGGATGCTGCGGTATAGCGGGGAGGTGTTTTGGGGGTACTTACCGTGAATCTGCGGCGACAGATTATCGAGCACGGTGACTTCGTATCCTTTGTCGGCGAGCTTGAGCGCGACGTGCGAGCCGATAAAGCCCGCGCCGCCCGTGATCAGAATGTTTTTCATAGGAATATTTATTTTCGATGACGATCAAGTCGCATCCGACCGATCAATCGGCATATCAGGTAAAAACGATACTTCAGTTTAAAGCCCCTGTCGTGGTGGAAGAACCTATGCCGCCGGTCGAGGTGTTATGGGTGTGTCGACGATAGAGAATTAATTTCTCGTTCACAATTGTGCTTTTGAAAAAAGCGTTTCCTACCAAATAGAGCCAATTATCGTGGAGACAACATTTGCGATTCGTCGGAAACGGTAGAGCTACTTCCAGAATCTTGCGTCTGAAAGCCATGCAGCATCCCAAATATCCGAATTTGACAAGATTGCCTATGAGCGTTCGATGAACATGCCTCACACGGTAGAAAGAGTCGTGTAAAACGTTTTTGTTCTCGTCGACGACGACGGCATCGTGGACTACCAGATCGAATCCTCCGACCAGACGCTCCATGCAATAGGTGACTTTGGAGGGCATCCATATATCGTCTTGATCCGACAAGAATATGATCGGTTTAGTGGCATGTTTCAGGGCATTTTCGAAATTCGACGTGAATCCCTGTTCTCCCGTGTTGTAGAAAATTTTGATGCGCGGGTCTCCCAAAGCTTTAATCCGTTCGATTGTATCGTCCGATGAATGGTCGTCCGATATGCGATTTCGTCGTCGTCGTTCAATTGAGGTAAGATTGAGTCCAGTTGTTCCCGGATATAATCTGACCCATTATAGGTTGCCATGCATACAGAAACAGACGGTTTCATATAAAAATCAAATGTTTATGAATGATGTTGACCGCCAGTAGCAGAGTGCCGATTCCGATCACCGCCATCTTGGCGGCTATTCGAGGCCGGAATGCGTACATGAACAGCGGATACAGGATAATCTCGACGACGCCCAGTAATTCGGATCCCCGATACCCGAGTAACGAGATGAATGAAAGTGCGGGAAACAGAAAGAGGGCGATTCCTTCTATCTTAATCAATAGCGGGAAATAGGGATTGTGCGCTCCGATCGTGTCACGTTTCCACAGCATGCCGTAATACAGCGCACATCGGAACAAAAAGTACGGATTGAACAGATTGGCATCCGTAAACCCTTGTACGCTTTGTTCCTGAAGACGTTGATACATTTCCAGTTTGAGTCGAATACTTTCGATGGGGATGACGGAAATATCAAACATCGTACTGTGGGCCACGAATCCCAGCGGTACGATACTCCACCAGAGGTATTTGCTTTTGCTTGCAATCGGCCGGTTTTTTAGCACGACCAGCGGTAATAGCAGCAGTGCAGAATAATGGAAAAGGGAGGCTAGCAGAATCAAAGCCGTATAACGGAATATTTTGTGTTCGGCCAGAGGTCGAATGGCCAGCAAAAAAATGCCGGACGCAACTCCGGCTCTGATTTGCGTCATGTCGTGTAGCAGGTACACGTTCGATATGTAAATGACTAACGACAGAAATAATAATGAAGTCAGTCTCTTGATAGCTAAAATCTTGCATGTAACGCCGATGCTCGCGTAAATCACGAATAATAGGACGGGCCACGGACAAACTGCTTTGACCAGAGAGCCGATGAGGGTAAATGTGGGTTCTACCGTAGACGCCTCCTCTGGGTATTGGAACATGTTGAGGTAAGTCTTGTAATCGCTGACGGTATTTCCGTCTCTCAATCCGGCGGCCAATACCATCAGAAATCCGGTCAGCCCGTATATAAAATACAGTTGTTTTCGCTTTATGCTCGATTCGCCCAATGCGATAATGGCGCAGCCAACGAATAGCAACGTAACGATACCTAAAGTATGCATACGTTTGTAATGAGGGGAGCGACTATATTTGCCGACAGCCGTTTTCGATCAACGAACGAAATTTCGGATAAGATGCCTCCCATGTGAATTGTTGTATATTTCGATAGCCAGCCTCTGCGATACGACAGCGCAATTCGTCGTCCTCGAGCAAACGGATGATGTTCTCGGCCAACGCTTGTGAATTTTTGATCGGCGATACCAGGGCCGTTTCGCTATTCCGTGCCATCTCCGAATAACCCGGATTGTCCGTACAAGCAACTGCTGCGCCGCACATCATGGCTTCTCCTACGGTCAGCCCCCAGCCTTCCGACCAACTCGTTCCGATAAAAATAGCCGCTTCGTTATAAATGCGATTGTGCGTCTGCCGGTCGGGGCGCTGTACATAATGATACCATTTGGGTAAATGTCGGGGGCGGGGTGTCGCTCCGAATATGGAAACCTCTATTTGAGGATAGCGTGCTTTGACGATCTCCAATGCTTTGAAGCCGTCAGCACATCCTTTCGTTTCCAAAGCGTGATACATCATGGCGATACGGAATTTGTCTCGGTCCGAGCAAGGGATTTCCCTTTTAAAATAATCGAAGTCGAATCCATTGTATATCAATGCGCAACTTTCGCCACACGACTCGACTCGTTCGACGAGCCAACGGGCGATGGCGATCTTTCGCATAGGATAGCGGTAGGATTCCATGACATGCTCAGATGTGTTGCTGCCCCAATTCTCGAATCCCTGTATGAAATAATATTTTCGTTCCGGCAAAATGCCTACATATCGTTCCAGATAACGCGAGGTTTGGACTGCCGTAGCGATGTAAACATCTGCTAAAGGAACGCACTTTTCGACGAGGGACCATACCCAATGTTCCTTAATCCGTTCATGTAGTGGAAACCATTGCCGACCCGAATACCCCTTCCACTTTTGGTAAAGAAACGTGTCAACGATTTGCTCCACTTCAGGCAGGTCACCAGCAGGCTTTGTTGGAATCGAGCTACGTAGGCGGGATAGACCAGTTCGACTTCGTATCCGTCGGCCGCCAGTCGGTTGGCGTATTCATAGACGACCTTGTATCCACCGATTGGAGTGACGCCGGATCGGGGCAGTAGAAATGCTATTCGTCGGGTAGGCATGAAAAATGAGTTTTAACGAATCGGCGACGAAAGGCGTCGTCGATGAATGTTCGTGATTTTTCTACTTCCGATGCAAGACGCTGCTCTACTTTTTCGTACCGGACGGGATTGCATCCGGGTACCGTTCCGAGTGGAATAAACCGGTCGGTCAATCCTACTTTTTCCAACAAGGAGAGCGCTCGGAGGTCTGCCGGATTGTCCTGCTTGATCGTGTAGAAAGGTCGGTTGAACAGCAACGAGAATGCAGTGCCATGAAAAGAGGTCGTGACCACGAAGGCTGCATGTCGGAAATAGCCGAGGTATTGTTCCGGCGATGCCGTCTGGTCTTTGTATCGCATGGAGAATCCGGTCAGCGGATAGGCGTCGAGTTCCACGATTCGAGCCCCGATCTTTTCGGCGACATTCCGGGCGATCTCAAGCACCTCGCGTTTGTAAGGGCTCAAGTCGTATACGAGGACGTATTTCCGATCTGAGGCCGGGGGCGAGGCGATCTTTTCGAACATTTCGGCGCCTGCCAGAAGCGTGGGGTCGATCGTTGTGTAAACCGGTTTGGCGCTCAGCGGCTGCAACAACTCCTTCAGCGATTCCTCCCTTACGCCGATTGCGGTCATAGGGGCCAAATATTGCCGGAGGCGTTCGCGGTCTTTGTCGGAAAGCGTTCCGCGTCCCATGCTGGCCGCATAGGCGATAACCCTGCATGTTGCGTTTCCTCCAAAGAATACCTCGTCGTAACGCTGCCCGGTAATCGTTTTGTTCCAGATTTGATCGCTCCCTAAAAAAATCGCATCGAAATCGGAAAAATTCGTATGCCGGACATAGGGATGCAGGTCGAAACGGTTCCGTATGAATCGGTCGAATGCTTTGCTCCGCAATATTCTGTGTTTCCATAAAAAAGGCTCGTAGCGCAATTTATATACTATCTCCCGCGGGGTAGAGGCCATCCAGAAGCGAATATTGAACGCTTTGTAGTTTCGAGTCAGATAACCGGGACGATAATCGATTATGTACGTTTCGTGTCCTTGCGACCTAAGATATTCCTGTAGTCCGTATGCCTGTAATACTGCTCCATAATTATGGGCGCAATGGAAAGTCAGGATGCCTATTTTCATCGGTATTATATCGTTATTTTTTCAGAATGTTTTTCACGAAGTTGATCCCTTTAGGACCAAGGTATTGTTTCACTAAATGCTTCGTTTTTCCCGTCGGGTCCGATTTCATGTTCCGCAAAATCCGCAGCGCCTCGCTCTCTTCATCGCTGTTCGTCCAGACTTCGAACAACAGGGGTTTAGGTGTCTTTTCCGGGGTCAGGAACTGTTCATATACTCGTTCGAATTCTTTTTTGTCCGATGCGCACAGATAGGTAAATCCCAAATCTTCCGCATAATGTCTGACTAAGACGCGGGACCGGTTGCCGTAATGGCCGGCTGCGGCGACGTACCGGTCGGCATCGTCGCCGAGCAACATCTGTCCGGGATGGAAATAATTTCTGAACTCGGTGCCTTTCCCATTATTGATCAACATAATGCGGATGTTGTTTCCGACATGCCGGTTGCCGATCGCGTTCATGTCGTAGAAAAACGCGAGGTCTCCGATGAAACAGAAACAGAGTCTGTCGGGGTCGGCCAAAGAAGCCCCTACCAGAGTCGATACCCCGCCGTCTATCCCGAAACCGCCGACATTGGAGTTCGAGACGACCGATTCGGCATCCGGAACATGTTCCACGAACGTAGCGTATTGAGGATTCCGAAATGCACGACAGCATGTTCCGGTATGCGAGGGGCCATCCGCGAGGCGATCCATACATTGGAAAAAGGCAGATCGGGAATCGTTGCGTACAAATTGTCGTACTCGGTCCGGCATTGCCGCAGAAAGCGGTCGGACGTACCTTCGCCGACGGTGTAATGTTTGAAAAACGACCGTTCCGACATTTCGAACACGTAACGCAACCGACGGAAAGTGTCGCGAATCTCACCGTCTTCGCTCACTCGCCACACTTGGCAACCTTTCATCCGGCCCGCCGTGAAGTAATCGCCCGACACTTCCCCGATATGGATGAGCAAGTCGACTTGTCCCAATCCCGGATCGTACTGTTCCTGTCCGGCGACGAGCGCGTACAACGCTTTGTATTTCCCGTGATAGCCGCTCGTATGGTCGCAAAATACCACGGCATCGCGCGATGCGCAAAAACGATCCACCGCTTCGGTCAGTTCGGGACTCCATCGAGCATGGCTTCCTGCAAAGACGGCGATTCGACCGGCGGGCATTTCCGGGTGAATGTCTCCGTATCCGATCCTCTCGATCATCCGTACTGCAGGAAGGTTCTTGACGCAGAAGCTGCAACTGGCTCCCGTCGCCAAATTGATATGCACGGGACCGCCGCCCTTGCGTTTGAGTTCGAGCAGAGCCTTGTTCACTTTGATCTCGCAATCCCACGCTTCCTTGTCGTCTCTGACGGACGGCAATTCGATTTTCAGTCCGACGACATCGCGCGGGGAGACCGTCCGATCGATGACCTGCGGCATGAGATGTCCCACGTTCGAAAAATCGTGTATCGAGGTGATGGCTAGTACCGGCAATTTCCGATAATACGCTTCTGTCAACCCCGGCATGTAATTGCGCGAAGCCGTGGCCCCGGTACAACTGAGTACGACAGGTTCGCCCGCTTCGGCCGCTAATCCGCAGGCCATATAGGCTGCGGAACGTTCATCCACCGCCGAAAAAATCTCGAACCACGGATCGTATTGTATGCTTCCTACCAGAGCGACATTGGTTGTGCCGGGAGACACGATTACTTTGCGGATTCCGTGCGCCTTGAGGAGCGCGATCACGATCTGGACATTCCGCTCGTTCGTATACGACTTATTCATGATATTTTATATTATATTTTTTCGAACGATTGATTACCAGTCGCATCGGTAGTGGTTCCCTTGGTTGCAAGGCACGATTTCACCTGAAATGCACATGGAAACGTCCGACAGGAGGAAAGCCGCGACTTCGGCCACCTCTTCGGGAAGGAAAACCCGTCCGGCACAGGAAGAGGGCCAATAGAGGTTGCCGTTCTTATCGACCCCCGTCATGTCGGAAGCCGTTACGCCGGGTGCGATCGCATTGACCCGAATCCCCTGAGCGATCAGTCGACGGGCGAGGCCGGTCGTGAGACTGTTGATCGCCGCCTTGGTCAACCCGTAGGGAATGTCGTCGCAATAGAGACCTCTTTCCGAAGTAATAAATAGGATGTTGCCTTGTCCGATTTTCTCTCTGTTCATGTAGTCGATGAAAGTCTGAGTCAGGAAATAGGGGCCTTTGAGGTTCGTGTCGAATTGGCGATCGAACCCCTCCTCAGTCACATCGGCGAACGATTTTTCATGCAGAGATATACCCGCATTGTTTACCAAACAATCAACTCGGCCTCCCAGCAGTCTGTCGGCTTCGGACAGGAAAGCGGCGATACCTGCCGTTCGCCGGACATCGAATACGAGATAAGGACAGTCGCAGAGCCGTTGCGACGCTTCTTGCAGCACTCGCTCGTCCCGTCCGGCGATCAAGACGGACGCTCCTTCTTGCCGACACTTCCGTGCGATGTAAAAACCTAAGCCTCGTCCGCCTCCGGTAACGATCACTTTTTTGCCTGCGAGTCTGTTCTGCGGAGCTGTTTCGACGATGTTCGCCGTAATTCGAACGTTCGGGGTTCCTTTCACTATCCATCGCAGGGCCCGTACAATGGCCTCTTTTATCATTGTTTATTAGGGTGTTAAGTATTCAACGTTTCGGTTTACCCCATTTCGAACGGACCATCGTAACGACGTACATTCTTTCTGTATCATTCAATCCGGCGTATGCGACCACTCCTGCGGTCACGCATAAGCAAGTTGCAGTAAAAGCTACCAGCCCGACGAAACTATCGGCCGCAATGAAACGGGACAGCAGAACGGCCGACAGCCCCGAAAGAAGTAATACCGGAATGAGCCTCAATATGACGGTTTTCATAAAAAAACCGGCGCTGTACCGGACCACTTTCGTCACGATGCCGATACGAACGAACAACAGCAACATATCCGTCAGTAGAACGACCGCATATACGATAAACGGAGGATAGCCCCATCGCAGAAACAAGTAGGCCAACGGCAGCACGCACAATCGCACCGTCCCGATCCAGAGCGACATTGCCTTGATGTTGCCCGTGGCCAAAACACAAGTCGTCAAAGGGGGGAGAGCGCATTGAGCATCGCGATACTTAACGAGAATCGGACGAAAATCACCGTATACTCCGGTACTTCTTTCAACCAAATGGACAGTACCAGCGGAGTTTCGACCATCACGGGAAGCGCTAGAAATAGGAAGAGCAGGAATGAATATTTCGATCCCCGGCAGACTAATTCCATCATGTAATCCTTGTCTTCGCAGGCATAAGATTTCGTAATCTGCGGGTTCAGGGCTGTCGTAAAGTCGTTGACGAACTTCATGATGGCTCCTTCGACCTGCAAGGCGATTCCCCGTGCTGCATTGACCGTCACGCCGAAAAACAGATTAAGCAGGAGATTGATACCTTGTCCTGCCAAGATATACGAGCTGGCTCCCAAAAAGTTCAGCCCGGCAAATTGGGAAATCTTTTTATAGTAGGATTTTTCTCGAATCAGCATGTATCGGGTTTCCGGGAAATGTCTCAAGCAGTAAGCGCCGTAAATAAAGCGGACGAACACGGCTACGCAGAGTACGAGCACCGCATAAAGGATTAGCCGGTCGACCGGCGAGATAAGCAGAAAATAAACGATAAGCAGTTTCAACGTCACCTCCAGAATATTGATGTAGGCGAAGACGTTCATTTTCTCATGGGCGATGATCGTCGCGTTGTAGGGAATACTCAGGATATTGATCAGAAAAGTCAGAACCGAACATTGGTAGACCCAGTTGGCCGCATGCATTCTTTCCGCGGCGATATTCAACTTAGCGTTCAGAAACCACAGACCGACGGTCTCGAACAGCAACAACAGAATCAGCGCTAGGACGATATGAATCGTCATTGCGGCTCCGAATACTTCCTGAGAATGACCCTCCTTTTTTCCGAGTTCGAAAGTCAAGAACCGCTGCGTTGAGGCAACCATCGTGGCGCTGACGACCGAAAAAAATGCGACGAATCCGCCTATGATATCGTATATTCCGTAATTTTCGATGCCGAGCGTATTTAGCACGATACGGGACGTATACAACGTAATGACGAGAATGAGTATCGTCCGGAGATATAGTATGCCAGTATTTTTTGCTATTCGGCGGTTGTTCTCGGCTTTCAGCATTCCCCTTTCCCCTTTCCCCTTTCCCAGTTACCTATTTTGGTACATATCTTCGTAATATTTCTGGTATTCTCCGGAAGTAACGTTATCGATCCACTTTTGGTTATCGAGGTACCAGCGGACGGTTTTTTCGATTCCTTCCTCGAATTGCAGCGAAGGTTCCCAGCCCAGTTCGCATTTGAGTTTCGAGGAGTCGATCGCGTAACGCAGGTCGTGTCCGGCTCTGTCGGTGACGTAGGTAATAAGTGCTTCGCCGGTACCTTCCGGCCTGCCCAGAAGGCGGTCGACGGTCTTGATGATGACCTCGATCAGATCGATGTTCTTCCACTCG
>ERZ791618.483-NODE-483-length-19435-cov-2.754696_pt1 | contig 19435 bp, 12 predicted proteins | sample MGYA00510059_ERZ791618 | MGnify/ENA primary metagenome ERZ791618 (study PRJEB30046, sample SAMN00715159) | human gut metagenome | study: EMG produced TPA metagenomics assembly of the A metagenome-wide association study of gut microbiota in type 2...
TCGAAAGGAGCTTCGGGAGGGGTGATTGAATGGAAAGTAAAATAAGTGAATATAAACCTTTTAAACAAAAAAGTATATGAAAACACATGAAAACCGGACCTTGCTCAGCAAAGTCTTGCTACGGGCAACAACCTGTCTTTTGCTCACAAGTGGTATTGGTATAAGTCCTGCATTTGCAGTTGCTGATCTGGCAAATACAGTGAGAACTGAAAGAATGCAGCAACAAAAAGTATCAGTAAGTGGTGTTGTGAAAGATAAAAACGGTGAACCGATTATCGGTGCTAGTATCATGGAAAAAGGAACCACGAACGGAACTATCAGTGATATAGATGGGAAATATACATTGAATGTAAAAAGCCCAAAGTCTGTTTTAGTGATTTCTTATCTTGGCTTGAAAACTCAAGAAGTGACTATAGGAAGTAACAGAAAAGTAAATGTCATTTTGCAGGATGATTCGGAATTGATGGACGAAGTAGTAGTTATAGGCTACGGAACCCAACGTAAAGGAGATGTGACCAGTGCCGTGGCTTCAGTAAAAGCAGAAGATTTTACAATCGGTAAAATAGGGGACGCCGCTGAACTGATTAAAGGAAAAGTAGCGGGATTAAGCATTACCAATTCTACTGGCGATCCCACAAAAACTTCAAGCATTATGCTTCGTGGTATATCCACTATTACCGGCAGTGTCACTCCATTAGTTTTAGTAGATGGAGTAGAAGGCTCTCTGACAACTGTTGCCCCCGAAAATATTGCATCTATCGATGTTTTAAAAGATGCGTCGGCAGCAGCTATTTATGGTACGCGCGGTGCAAATGGCGTAATTATCATCACAACCAAAACCGGTAAACGGGAGTCACGGCCAACGTCTCTTATTCCGGTTATGTTTCTTTATCCGACTGGTTCAAGACTGCCGATTTTATGGATACACACGACGTCATCTACGGACTGACCCCCTTTGAGTATGAAGGCTATGATACAGATTGGCTAGGAGCCGTGACCCGCAAAGCCGGATACAAGCAGAACCATTCATTGGCTATTGATGGGGGAGGCAAAAACTCTTCTTATTCAGCCAATGTGACATTCAGCGATGAAGACGGTATTATGCGTAAAAGTGACAATCGCAATATAAAAATGCAGATGGACTATACTCAATATGCTTTGAATGATATCCTAAAATTTAACATTAATATGTTGTATGGTAGGCAAAACTATACCAACAATAACAATGCGTATGTGTACCGCCAAGCCATTATCCGTAACCCGTCTTCTCCTATTTATAATGAAGATGGATCATACAATGAAAATTTTAATAAGCTATATTATTATAACCCAGTAGAGATACAGAATGAAACAATCGGTGACACTCGCGTTAACTGGTCCCGCCTTACTGGTAATATCACCGTTGAACCGATTAAAGGTTGGCAAACAAATGTAATGTTGTCTATGAAAGAAAATATCACCCGTGGGGAAACGTATTATACCAGCAAATATTATGACCAGACCCAAAAGGATGTAAACGGTTATGCCTCCAAGTCGGAAGGTTCTACGCGAAGTGATAATATGGAGATAACTTCTAAATATGATTTCTCAATAAAGAAACATCATGTCAATGCTTTGATAGGTTACAGCTACTTGTATACAGTGAATGATGGATTTAATGCCGGTAACGGTGATTTCCCTACAGAAGCCTATTTATACAATAACCTAGGGACTGGCGCCTACTTGACAAATGAAAAAGCTCCGCATGCTTCAATGGGTTCTTATAAAAATGATAATACGCTTATAGGTTTCTTTGGTCGCGTAAGCTATGGGTACGATAATCGATATAACCTCATGGTAAGTGTACGTCGGGAAGGTTCTTCCAAATTCGGTAATAATAATAAATGGGGAACATTTCCTTCTATATCCGCGGGATGGACGATCAGCAATGAAAGTTTCATGAAGGATGTTACTTGGCTGGATAATCTGAAATTACGTGCCGGTTTTGGTATTACCGGTGTTATTCCCGGTGATCCGTACAAGTCATTATATAAATATGGTTATGATGCTTATGGCGATATTATGAGCCCGGAAGGGGACTGGATAAAGACATTGGCAATTACGCAGAATTACAATCCGAATTTGAAATGGGAAAAGACGAAAGAGATAAACATCGGTTTGGATTGGGGTGTATTGAATGGTCGTTTAAGTGGTTCTATCGATGTTTATAGTAAAAAGACAGTAGACTTGCTTTACGATTATAGTGTGCCGGTGCCACCCAACTTATATTCTACAACGCTTGCCAATGTGGGACAAATGCGTAATCGAGGCATAGAATTTATAGTCAATGCAATACCTGTGCAAACCAAAGCTTTCGAATGGAATACCACGTTGACTCTTTCACATAACAGCAACAAGTTGCTTAGTTTGTCCAATGACTTATATGAAACTGAGAACTTTAAAGAAGTAGGAGGCGTGGGCGAGCCTATTTCTGTGGGAACTCATTGCATGGAAGTAGGGCATCGTTTAGGAGATTTCTGGGGATTAAAGTCGGTTGGAGTGGACAAGGATGGCTTTGTATTGGTTCAGGTTTCCGATGGTAATGGTGGTTGGAATGTAAAGCCATTTAATACAAACCTAAATAAAGAAGAAAATCGCCAACGTTTAGGAAATGGCCTGCCTAAGATATATGCCGGATGGGGAAATACATTCCGTTATAAAGGTTTCGACCTAAATTTGCAATTTACCGGACAGTTCGGTTATCAGATTTTAAACGCACAACGCAGTTTCTACGAAAACAATTCCATTGCTTATAACCGGCTGAAATCGGCTGCCGATTGGCATCCTGCCATTAATGCGGACGGCACACCCGTTATGGATGAAGCTACCGGCAAACAAAAAATGGTACGCTTGTCAAATTCAATGTCTCAAGGTATATGGAGCGATCATATTGAAAATGGGGATTTTGTAAAACTGACAAGTGCAACATTAGGTTACACTGTGCCATTATCTGGGTCTATCAGGAAGTATATCAATCACTTGCGTGTATACATCTCAGGTCAGAACCTGTTCTGTATCACCGGGTATTCGGGCATGGACCCTGAAGTTGATAATGCTTTCTTATCGCCGGGTATTGACTATCAAGACAAGTATCCCACTACCCGTTCATTTACTTTCGGCTTAAATGTTAACTTTTAAATCAATATAGCTTTATGAAACGTTTGAATTTTAAACACATAATAATGGGACTGGCGGCAAGTTCATGCTTGGCATTCAGTTCATGTACCGATTTGTCTGAAACTCTTTATGATGAGTTAACGGAAGACAATTTAGACTTCAATAGCGAAAATGATGTAAATTCGCTTAAAGGACAGGCTATTGCCCAATTTCGTTATATTTATTGGGCTTGGAACGGCTATTTTGACCTAAACGAAGAGTGCAGTGATACCTATATGACCCCTAAACGTATCAGTATTGGATGGGGAGACTTATATGTAAATATGCATAAACATGACTGGAGCTATACGTTAGGTCATATTGACGGTCTTTGGAGTTATGCCTACAAGTGTTTAGGTTATTGCAACAAGACGCTGGATATCATGCCGGAATCATCCAAAAAAGCCAGAGCCGAAGTCCGTTTTATCCGTGCAACTGTATATTATATGTACTGGATGCATTTCGTAATGTCCCGCTGGATACCACTCAGGAACATCCGGCAGGGTATCTGCCCGAGCAGGCTACAGCTCAGGAGTTGTTTGATTTTTGCGTATCTGAGTTAACCGCAATAAAAGATGATTTGGGAACAGAGCATGTATTCGGGTATCCTAATCGTTATGCCGCTTGTATGGTATTGGCTAAATTGTATTTGAATTACAATGCCTACTTCAAGACCGATGATAACTCTTGGTATGAAAAAGCTTATGCAGAGGCAAATGAAGTAATAAAAGAAGGCGGTTACTCATTGGCTGAGAATTATCTGGATAATTTCCGTCAAGATATTTCTGCATCTCCCGAGGTTATTTTTGCCATACCTCTAGACATCACTCATGCTTCCCATAATTATTTGTCTAGCAAAGCAGTACCGCAATCCGGTCTAGAAGCCTATGGATGTACGGGTAGTGCACAAAATGGCAGTTGTGCTATTCCTCAATTTATTGATACTTATGATGAGGAAGACCAACGTTTGGCTGATACATGGGCTATGGGAATCCAGAAGAAAGCAGTGAAGAATTCGGATGGTACCTACACTCCGCAGGCAGGCGATCCGATTCCTTTCAGTTCAGATGACTGGTCGGGCACTGGTTATTTGAATTATAACAAACAAGTACATTCCATTGACAATCCCGGAGCTTACCAACAAGAAGGCTATCGCTTTGTGAAAAGTGAAATTTGTTCCGGAACCGAAGGTACTTATGGAAATGATGTCGCGTTCTTCCGTCTGGCAGATGCCATGTTTATAAAAGCGGAATGTTTGTTGCGCCTCGGTGGTTATAATGATGAAACTGAACAAACAGCGGCTGATCTGGTAACAGAGGTTCGCAAACGTTCCTTTAAATCGGCAGCAAAAGCGACACGTACTGTCGCTCAACTGAAAGGGGGAAGTACTTATGATTATGGACATCGTGAATATCAATGTGAAGGATTTGCTAATTGGGACCGCAGTTCGTACGTTTTCACAGAAGAAGGAGGAGATGATATCATTCTGGGTGGTTTGTTGGATGATTTGGGATGGGAGTTTGTTGGTGAACACCATCGTCGTCAAGATCTGATTCGCTTTAGGATGCAGGATGGACGCAATGTGTTCAATGGTAAATCATGGTTCTGCAAAGATGCTACTACTGAGACGCACTGGGATTATTTCCCTATTCCGAAATCGGCATTGGATGCAAACCTTAATTTAAAGCAGAATGAAGGTTATTCAAGTAAATAACACAATAAAAAGATAGATCATGAAAAAAAGTATATTCCATGTTGCAGTGCTGGGGTTATTAACAAGCATCGCAGCTATTAGCTGTGACGATAATACCGATGTGTGCCAAGAGCATATATTGACACAAGACGAAATAAATGAAATGGCTCGCCAGGATTCCATCAAAGAAGTTCAGAAAAACCAGATCAATGCAGATCTGATTTTGGAATATCAAGCAGACATTACAATCAGCCAAGTGGCCTATGACGGAACCCATATAGAGATTGAACTGGATAAAATTGCCGAATTATTTCAAATCTCTGAAGAAGATTTGTTAGCAGGCATCGCATTAGACGACGGTGCACCCGAAATTCAAGGATTTGCCATCGAAGGAAGTACGCATGCCGATAATATGACGGCCTCTAACAGTAATGCTACTTGGGGGCACTGGTTTGATGCCAATGGAAATGTGGTGGCTTGGGGTGACAATGCAATGGTGTGTTGCGAATACAATACGGAAGATAAATTTTTTAATGTCATGCAATTCCCCAAGCACTTGATAGATGGTCAGAAAGTTAAAGTTATAGAAGGTTTGAAATACGGAGAGAAACGGGTGGCTGTAGTGATCACTGTGATGACGCACGGAGCTGAAGAAATTACTGCTCCGATTGTTTCTACGCAAAAGGTAAGTATCGATGTCAATCCTGCCAGCACTTATGATATGAATAATGTTAAGTTTGACGTTAGTAAGGTGATGGCTGATTTGGGGATTTCTTCCATGGAAGAGGCAAAATATGTTGGTGTGAAAGCTGATGGCAGTTATGCACAAGAATCGGATGCCGGCACCAATGGGTTTTGGTATGATATGGATGGATTTGCCAGTGGTTTTGGTGATAATGCGCGAGTTTATACCTCTTATGGTGGCGATGAGTGGATGGACGATGAAATTGGAATAGGGCAAAATCCGGGTAAAATGGTAGAAGGTGACCAAGTGGTAGTGAAGTATGGCATTCTAGCTAATAACAAAATTGCCATGATAGAAATCACAGTGAATGTTGTTCCTTACGATGATCCGGAAACAGCTCCTACAGGTGACCCTAAGACGCTGGAACAGACCGTGAGCCTCTCTAAGGCTTATGATAATACGTATAGTTCTGTTCAATTTGATATAAAGGAAGTACTTCGGGACGCTTTTAAAATGACTACTTATCAAATTCATAGGGCGCGTGTATCAGGAGATTTGAAGATTTATTGTGGTGAAGAAACAACAGAAGCCCCTTCGTATACTGCTGATGTTCCGGGCTATTGGCTGGGAAAGGATGGTGCGTCAGCAAAGTATGCAGATGGACTTTGTTGGGTTAGTTTGGGAACCAGTGAAACAGAACTCTATTTATATGGTGGAAATCATCCGGAGAATGTGGATCCGGCTCACGGTACAACGATTGCAACGAAATATATCATTACTTGCAACGGAGGCAAAGTGATTGTAAATCTGTGCTTTGAGATTAAAGGTGCTGTAAGCGAATAAAAAAACTTGATATGTTTATGAAAAAATATCAATTACTAAATACTTTTCAATGGTTGCTGATGACTTTGTTCTTTTTATTTTTTATCATGGGTTGTGATGACGATGAGAAAGTGAGGGAAGAAGAAGAAAAGATTACCATTGGAGAGGATCAATTGGCTATTGAATTGGATGCAGAAGATACTTCTGCATCCATCAAATTCACAGCTTTAGCCTCGTGGACAGCAACAATCAAGGAAGCGGAAGTTCATAATTGGGTGGCACTTTCATCCAAACAAGGAATTGGCGGACTTGTTACTTTAAATTTGATTTTGAAAAAGAACACTAATAAAGATGACCGATATGCTGTTATAACGATTGCGTGTGGAAATAGTACTAAAGAGATAAATCTCAGTCAGGCAGGGAGTTCCCTATTGATTATGGACGAAGCCGATATTAAAGACTTTGACAAATACTATAAGCCGGCAGAATTTAGTAAAATGGATATGTTACGCAGCGATTCCAAATGGTCTTGGTTCCGTTCTGCACAAAGTGAGCACTTCTTTGTATTCTGGGAAGCCGGCTTTGGAGATAATCCGAATGCAGATACCGTTGATGCCGCTTTGCGTGTAGACATAGATGATTTATTAGAAAAGGCAGAGCAGTTTTATAAAACCAATATTGAAGTCTTAAAGTTTGCGCAATTAGGGGAGGGAAAGTCTTATCTAGATAAATATAAGATGGAGATTTATTTGTTGTACCAGACCGAGTGGTTAGCTACAGGCTCAGGTTATGATAATAAAATCGGAGCATTATGGGTTAATCCAAGTACTTGCCAGCCGGTAGGTTCTACTATAGCCCATGAAATCGGACATAGTTTCCAATATCAAGTATATTGTGACAAAATATTACAGGGAAATCCGGATGATTTGAAATGTGGCTTTCGTTATGGTTATGAAGGGAGTAATGGCGGTAATGGATTTTGGGAACAATGTGCACAATGGCAATCTTATCAGGACTATCCTGGTGAATTGTTTGCTAACTATCATTTCGACGTATGGCTGTCCAATTGTCACAGGCATTTTGAACATGAATGGATGCGCTATGCCAGTTATTGGCTTCAGTCCTATTGGACTGCAAGGTATGGAATAGAAACGGTGAGTAATGTCTGGAAACAGTCTGTTTATCCCGAAGATGCTATTTCTACTTATATGCGGCTATATTGTGGCAATCAGTGGAGCATAATGAGTCAGGAATTGTATGACTATGCAGCACGAATGGCTACTTTTGATATAGATGGCATAGGAGAGTATGCCAGTGGTTACCTTGATAAATATTCAACTAAGCTTTATCCTGCCGGTGACGGATACTATCAGGTCGCTTATGCCAGTTGTCCCAGTACGACGGGCTTTAATGTCATCGCCTTGAATGTTCCGAATGCAGCCACTACTGTAAGTGCAAGCTTTCTAGGATTATCACCTGGTACCGATCTTGCCCCTGATGATCCAGGGGAATATATGGAATCGGAAACTGTAGCAGGGACGGTTGCTACATATAATGTGGGCAATGCAGCAGATGCAGGTTGGCATTATGGTTTTGTAGCATTGAAAAAAGATGGAACGAGAGTATATAGTGACAGGAATACGGAGCCTACTGGTGTAGCAAGTTTTACATTACCTGCAAATACTGAAAAACTATACTTTATCGTATTGGGTGCTCCCAAGCAATACAAGCCTCATCCATGGGATGAGAAAGAAAAGAACGATGAGCAATGGCCTTACAAAGTAAAGTTTGAAGGAACGGACTTGCTTGGCAATTTCTCTATTGACGAGACGGCTATGCCTAAAGATATTACATTGACATTCGATGTGAAGTGCAATGCCGGTTCCGAGGATTATCCACAAGGAACGGTGGACCTGAAAACAAATAAAGATTTGGCACAGGCGTTTGTCATGAAGCCTGCCGTGTTGGAAAGTAAACTGGCCAGTGTAGGTACAGAACCTGCCGAGGACAAAGTGGTTATCGCACTCGGTCAGACTGACGGCACTTTTGCTTACACTTCTACTGCCAATAACGGATTTTGGTGTGAAGCCAATGGCAACGTAGGCAACTGGGGTGATACGGCACCGGTCTATGTAGAATTCAGTGGACTGACCATGACATACGGACACCGGAAAGGAGTAAGTGTTGCCGGCCAGAAATATATGTTGAAACCTACTCTGATATATACCAGAAATGGTGTACAGTATAAAGCGACTATTGTGTTGAATATGCAATTTTAATAGCTGTTTACATCGTACACCTCCAAGAGGATAAAAAAATAGTCTAAACGAATGGAAGAATAGTACAACCGCCTAACTGTCAAATTCATAAAATGAGATTTATTGGACGATTCTGCCATTACATTATATTATATCTTCCCTTTCTTGTAATTTTTTTATTTTACTTTGCAAGTGAACAACGTATATAACCGATAGATTATGAAAAACAACAAGAAACTCTATCTTGCAATTTTATCTTTGCTTTTATTGATTGGAAATGCTTCATTTGCAGCCAAGGAAAAGAAATATGTACTCTCTTCACCCGATGGAACATTGAAAGTGGAAATCAGCGCCGGAAACGAACTGGCCTACCAAGTGATGCATGGAAATGATACAATTCTCTCACACTCTAATATAGGTTTGGTTCTGGAAAACGGAACTATAGTAGGTAAAACTCCCCGTATCACAGGGGAAAGAAGGAGAAAGATAAAGGATAACATAGAATCACCTTTTTACCGTTTCAAGGAGTTCGTTGCAACAGGCAACGAACTCGACTTGAAGCTGAAAGGCGGGTTCGGAATCATCTTCCGTGCATACAATGAGGGAGTCGCCTATCGATTCTATACCACACAATCTTCGGATATCATTATAAAGGAGGAACAGGCCGAGTTTAATTTTAAGGAAGATTATACGGCTTATCTTCCTTATACCACCAATGATAAAAAACCGATGGTGATGGCTTATCAGAATGTATATGACATCACTCCTCTGTCAAAAGCACAGCCTAAACTGGCTTTTCTTCCGGTTACCGTGGATTGCGGCAGCGTAAAACTGACCCTGTTGGAGTCAGATTTGGAAGCTTATCCGGGCATGTTTGTGCAGTCACAGCAGGGAAAGTATGGATTGAAAGGTGTCTTTGCTCCTTATCCGGCTAAAACAGACTTTTATCCTTGGCGGAAGCAGGAATATGTAACTGAAACTACCGATTTTATATCCCGTAGCCGTGGCTCCCGTTCCTATCCGTGGCGTGTGTTGGCCATTACGGAGAAGGATACGGATATGCCGGTCAACAACCTAGTCTATGCTCTGGCTTCTCCCAACCGTATCGGTGATACCTCATGGATAAAGACAGGCAAAGTGGCATGGGATTGGTGGAATGACTGGAATCTGAAAGGAGTGCCGTTTAAAGCCGGTATCAACATGGATACGTATAAATATTATATCGATTTCGCCAGCCGGAACGGATTGGAGTTTATTGTGTTGGATGAAGGATGGTATGCCCCGAAGAGCGGGGATATGCTGACCGTTATTCCCGAACTTGATTTGCCGGAACTGATAGCATACGGCAAATCCAAAGGGGTGGAAATAGTGCTTTGGACGGTGTTTAATGTACTCGACAGCCAGTTGGAAGCAGCTTGTAAGAAATATGCGGATATGGGAATCAAAGGTTTTAAGGTGGATTTCCTGGATCGTGATGATCAGACTGCCGTCGAAATGGTGTATCGCATCGCTGAGATGACGGCCCGGTATAAATTAACCCTTGATCTGCACGGCATTTACAAACCGACAGGTATCAACCGTACCTACCCTCATATTATCAATTTTGAAAGCGTGTTCGGCATGGAAGAGGTGAAATGGACGGATATCAAGAATAATATGCCTCTTTATGATGTTACTTTCCCCTATATCCGTATGATGGCGGGACCGGTGGATTATACGCCGGGAGCTATGCGCAATGCCACGAAGGCAGATTGGCGCGCTATGTATTACACACCGGCCAGCATGGGAACCCGGTGTCATCAGCTGGCTGCCTATATTGTACACGATTCTCCTTTTACCATGTTGTGTGATGCGCCTACCAACTATCTGAATGAGCAGGAATGTGTGGATTTCATAGCTTCTCTGCCTGTGGAGGTGGATTCTACTTTTATTGCTTCGGGCGAGTTGGGAAAATATATTGTAACGGTGCGTAAGAAGGATGTGAACTGGTATATCGGTGGTATGACCAATTGGGTGAACGTGATGTGCAGCTCGATTTCTCTTTCCTTCCCGAAGGAGTGTCTTATACGGCTGTTTTGTTTAAAGACGGTGTGAATGCCAACAAGCAGGCCGAGGACTATCGGAAGGAAACCATCCGGATTGATAAGGACAGCCGGTTGACTTTGCATCTGGCGTCGGGTGGCGGATTCGCCATGAAGTTGGAGCTTTGCCCTGTTCACGGACAGGTTACCGGTATTCCTGAAGGGAAAAATATTCCTTCTTTCTATCAGAAATACATAGAAACAGAAGGTCTGTATGTCACCTCTTCTGGAAAGGTGAGCGATGAGGCCTTATTGAAAGCTTGTGATATCATCAGTTTGATGTTGGCAAAACGTCCGGATGTGAAGGCACACATGGTGAAGAAAGGCTGCCACGTCATGATAATCGGTAAAGATGAGGAAACTTGCGATTTGCCGGAGTTTGCCCATATCTGCAATTGTGAGGACAGCATTAAATATTGGAACTGGCGTGCCCGTGGTTTTGGCGGAGCACCGGAAGATGAATTTTCATCCAGTTGCGGAGAAGAGAATCTGCTGGCATTGCCGCAGGATAAATATGTAGGTGAGAATATCCTGATTCATGAGTTCGCTCACCTTATTCATACGGTAGGTATAGTGGGAGTGGAGCCAGACTTTAATGAGCGTTTGGAGGCACTTCGTCAGAATGCAATCCGGAAAGGGCTGTGGGAAAAGACGTATGCAGTGAGCAATAAAGAGGAATACTTTGCCGAGTGCGTACAGTCTTTCTTTAACTGTAACCGCTATGCCGAACCTGCAAACGGAGTTCATAACTGGGTGAACCGCCGCACGAAACTGAAGACGTATGATCCGGATATGTATCGGTTGTTGCAGGAATATTTTTATGAGATAGAAATTCCCATTCATAATGTGGTGCATGAATAAGCGTCGCAGGGACAAATAGAATTTTGCTATATAGAGATGAATAAGATACGATTGGTTGTTGCTTCCTTATTGTTGGGAGCTGCTACAGGCTTTGCTCAGAAGCCTTTTAATGCTTCGGGTACGGGGAATCCCATTATTCCCGGATATTTTGCCGATCCCACGGTGAAGAAGTTTGGCGATACGTATTATATGTATGCCACTACGGATGGCAGTGGGGCCGGTTTCGGTCCTGCACAGGTGTGGACCAGCAAGGATTTTGTAAACTGGACGTTAATGCCCATGAACTGGCCGGACAGTCATTGGATATGGGCTCCCGATGTGATGAAACATACGGATGGGAATTATTATTATTTTTATTGTCAGCCCTGTATGATTCATTGCGGGGTCAGTGAAACGCCGCGCGGTCCTTGGAAAAATATATTGGGTGAAAGTGAGGCTGTTCTTGTACCCGACCGTTTTGTGACGAATGCCATTACATTGGACGGGCAGACCTTTGTGGATGATGATGGTTCTGTATATTTGTATTGGGGGACTTGGGGGATTTATAAAGGTTTCGGTTGCGGAGCCGGAAAACTGGCTTCCGATATGAAGAGTTTTACTGAAACGCGTCTGATTCCGAATACGGAAGCCACGGATTTTTTTGAAGCACCCTTTGTGATGAAACGAAAGGGGATCTATTATTTTATGTATTCTTCGGGTTCCTGTCACGACCACACCTATCGGGTGCAGTATGCCACTTCGGACAAGCCTATGGGGCCGTACACCTATCGGGGATGTATTCTTGAAACCAATGCCGATGGAACAATTCATGGGCCGGGACATCATAGCGTTTTGAAAGAAGGCAATGAATATTATATGGTCTATCACCGTCATGATAATCCGCATTCCAACCGCGGATTTCATCGTCAGCTTTGTGTGGACCGTATGGAGTTTGCCGAAGATGGAAGTATTAAATCCCTTATTCCCACTCATGACGGAATAGGTGCATTGGCATCTTCTGTAGTGAAATCAAAAAATCTGGCATTGGGTGCTAAGGTGAGGGCTTCTTCTTTTTATGATGCCGGTTTCCGTCCCGAATATGCTGTAGATGATAATAACGGGACTTTATGGCGTCCTCGTGGCATGGGACAGGAGTGGATAGAAGTGGATTTGGGTGTTGCCCAGCAGATACAAACTATCTGGACTCAATTTGAGTATGGCACACAATTTTATCAATATTTAATTGAAACTTCTGTCGATGGCAAGCATTGGTCTGTTTTCGCTGATAAGCGGAATAATCGTCTGGCAGGCAGCCCGATGGTCGATTTTGGCAAGGTGAAGGCTCGTTATGTCCGCCTTACCTTTACCGGAGGACAGAAGAACGGATTTGGCGGGGCGGTCTGGAACTTGAAAATCTTTGATGGGGTGGAAGCATCGGCTCCGCAACAATGGCTGGGACTTACCGCTGCCGATTGGAATGGTCGTGAATGGCAGAACAATGAAGGGATGCTGGGAGGGGCTTTTACATTGAAGGAAGGTTCGGCACGCACACAGCGTATCGGTGGACGCGATGCGTTGGTACTGGAACCGGGAACTACATTGGAGTATAGTCATCCGTTACTCTCCTCGTCCAAAGAGCATACAGTTAGTGGGTTGGTTTACAGGTCAGGTAAATGGCAGAGTTATGAAGCGGGGTCGTGTCTTTCATCAGGAGCGATTACGCTGCATAGTTCCACCGAACCTTTGGTCATTACCAATTTCCGTTACTACAATTGGAAACAGGAAGCAGCGGAAAAGGCATACGATGCGGAAACGGATATCGTGCGTCTGCCTGTAGCTGATCAGCAGAAACATGGGCTGGTGGTCAGTCTTTCTGCCGATGATTTTGTAGTGAACGATACGGTTCCTTATCTGGAAAACCGAGGAGTAAAAGGGTATTTTGAAGCCCGGAAATTACCTCTCGTTGTGAAAGAAGTGAAAGGGAAAAAGGCATTTCATTTTGAGGGTACTCAGGTCTATACTTCCAGTTTTATGCTTCCTGCCACTTTGCAGGATAATGCTCCTTATACCTTGGAGGCGTGGGTACTGAATGATTCCATTAGTGAAAATGAATGTGTGGCCGATTTTACTACCTCGCATGATGAATTGGAGAAAATCATGTTGGTCAACGGCACGGAGCCTCGTTGTGGAGTAATCAATCACTATGGCTGGGATGAAGATGCAGGATATAAGGACATGAAGGAATTGGCAGGAAAGTGGCAGCACATCTATATCTGCTTTGATGGGCGGATGGAACAGGTTTATATCAATGGAAAATTAGTCAGTGAAAAAGATATCCAGTTGCTGGTGAAACCGTCACAATTCATCACATTGGGACGCAATGCCGAAGGAGACTGGCCCTTTACCGGTTATCTGCACTCATTGAAATTATGGGATGAATATTTGCCGTTGAAAGAGTGATTCCCCCTTTTCCTATGACCGGAATATGTATTTTTGCAAAAACTATGATAAACAATTAAATGATAGAACCATGAAGAAACTTTTAGTCACTGCTCTGTTGACTGCTACCGTAGCAGGCGGAACAGCGCAAGTAAAAAATCAGTCGCACGGCTATCCTATCGACCCCGTACCTTTCACTTCGGTGAAAGTAACCGATTCATTCTGGGGGCAACGGTTGAATGCCAGCCGTGAAGTAACGATTCCTCTGGCGTTCAGCAAATGCGAGGAAACAGGACGTTATACTAACTTTGTCAATGCCGCCCATCCCAGTGATACCATTAAGTAGGCGGTCTGGCTTTTGATGATACCGATGTGTACAAAACGATAGAAGGTGCCAGTTATCTGTTACAGACCTATCCGGACAAAAAACTGGCTAAGTATATTGATAGTGTGCTGGTTATTGTCGCTGCGGCACAGGAACCGGATGGTTATCTCTATACTTCGCGTACCATGAACCCGAAGCATCCGCATGAGTGGGCAGGAAGCAAACGGTGGGAGAAGGTGGAGGAACTGAGTCATGAATTCTATAACTTGGGACACATGGTAGAAGGTGCTATTGCGCATTACCAGGCTACCGGAAAACGTAATTTCCTTGATATCGCTATCCGTTATGCCGACTGTGTATGCCGGGAGATAGGTACGGGCGAAGGGCAACAAATCCGTGTGCCGGGACATCAGATTGCTGAAATGGCCCTTGCCAAACTGTACTTGGTAACAGGGCAACAGAAATATTTGGATCAAGCCAAATTCTTTTTGGACCAGCGCGGACATACTACTCGTACGGATGAATACAGTCAGGCGCACAAGCCGGTAGTGGAGCAGGATGAGGCCATGGGACATGCTGTCCGTGCCGCTTATATGTATGCAGGCATGGCAGATGTGGCCGCACTGACAGGGGATACGGCTTATATCCATGCCATAGACCGTATTTGGGACAACATTGTGGGCAAGAAATATTATATTACCGGCGGCATCGGCGCCACCAGCAATGGGGAGGCTTTTGGCAAGAACTATGAACTGCCCAATATGTCAGCTTATTGTGAGACTTGCGCGGCTATCGGTAATGTGTATGTCAACTACCGCTTGTTCCTGCTTCATGGTGAGGCAAAATATTATGATGTGCTGGAACGTACTTTATATAATGGTCTTATTTCGGGCGTGTCCCTGGATGGTGGCGGGTTCTTCTATCCTAATCCGTTGGAAAGCATCGGGCAGCACCAGCGCCAGCCTTGGTTCGGCTGTGCCTGTTGTCCGTCCAATATCTGTCGTTTCATTCCTTCTTTGCCGGGATATGTGTATGCGGTGAAAGGTAAGGACGTGTATGTTAATCTGTTCATGTCCAATACTTCGAACTTGAAGGTAGAGGGCAAGGCTGTTTCTTTGGAGCAGGCTACTCATTATCCTTGGAACGGTGATGTCACTATCGGTGTCAACAAGAACAATGCCGGACAGTTTACAATGAAAATCCGTATTCCGGGATGGGTGCGTAATCAGGTAGTTCCCAGTGACCTGTACACTTATTCGGATGGAAAGCGTTTGAGCTATACAGTGAAAGTAAATGGAGAACCGGTACAGAGTGAACTGAAGGACGGTTATTTCTGCATAGACCGCCGTTGGAAGAAAGGGGATAAAGTAGCTGTCCATTTCGATATGGAACCTCGTACGGTGAAAGCCAATAATAAAGTGGAGGCAGATCGTGGACGTATAGCCGTGGAGCGTGGCCCGATCGTTTATTGTGCGGAATGGCCGGATAATGATTTTGATGTGCTGAGCGTGTTTATGAACCGCACTCCTCAATTCGAGGTGGTTGAAAAACCGGATTTGCTCTATGGCATTAACCAGTTGAAGACGGATGCGCAGATTCTGGGCTATGACGACAGAGGTCGTCTGACGGCTACTGATGTGAAGCTGACGTTGATCCCTTACTATGCTTGGGCACACCGCGGTGCAGGTGCTATGGCAGTGTGGTTGCCTCAGGAATTAAGTGCTTCCCGTCCGACTATGCCTGCTACGCTGGCATCGGAAAGCAAAGTGGATGCTTCGCATAAGGTGAAATCCATTTCCGCCATTAATGACCGTCTAGTACCGAAAGATGAGAATGACCGTTCCGTACCCTATTACCATTGGTGGCCCAAACAGGGAACTACCGAATGGATATCCTACGAGTTCCCATCCGAAGCGACTGTTTCCAGTGCTACCGTATATTGGTATGATGATGCTCCTTGGGGAGGATGCCGCATACCACAAAGTTGGAAGGTGTACTATAAAGATGCACAAGGCCAGTGGCAACCGGTGAGTGGAGCGGATAAGTATGGAGTGGAAAAAGGTACGGGGAATACAGTCAATTTTGACCCGGTAAAGACAAAAGCGGTAAAACTGGAGGTTGTTCAGCCGGCCGATAATTCATCGGGTTTGTTTGAATGGGAAGTGAAATAGAATAATTCAAAATGAAGGTTGGTAAGTTAGGTTGGCTGGTAGCCATGTTCCTTAGTGGGGGCATGGCTGTCGCTCAAGGTACGGTCGATGATTATCGGCGTGCTTATGCATTGAAAGAGAAATTCAGTGCGGACAAAGTTTTCTATTCCAATGTCAATCCGCAATGGATAGAGGGTACGCATCAATTCTGGTATGTGCGGAATACGCCGGACGGCCGCCTGTATGTATCTGTGGATGCGGATAAGAAAGCTAGAAAAGAATTGTTTGATTCTCATCGTTTGGCAAAGGCGTTGGGTGCTGCATCCGGAAAGGAGGTCAAGCCGGAAGCTCTTGCATTGGGGCGTTTGTCGGTCAGTAAGGGATTGGATACGCTGCGCTTTGTGTTTAATAATCAACGTTGGATGTATGCGTCCCGGAAAAATCAGCTGGTCAATGAAGGTGCGGTTCCCCTCCTTATCAGGCAAAAGCATTGGATGGAGGTGGATGATGAGAAGACGGCATCACCGGTTCCGTCTCCTGATGGTAAATGGATCGCATTTATTAAAAATCAGAATATCTATGTAAAGGAGGTGGCTACCGGAAAAGAAAAGCAACTGAGCTTGGACGGGACACTGGGTAATTATTATTCAGCCTACATCCGCTGGTCACCGGACAGTAAGAAGGTGGCTTCCTGCAAGATCCGTCCGGTGGAAAAGCGCTATGTTTATTATGTGGAATCTTCTCCGGCTGACCAGCTTCAGCCCAAGCTTCACAAACAGGAGTATGCGAAGCCGGGAGACGAACTTCCTTTTAAAGTGCCCTGCATCTATGAAGTGGAAAGCGGACGAAGCATTATTCCTTCTACCGAATTGTTCGACCGGCAATATGAAGTATATGGTCCCGAATGGAATCCCGACAGCCGTGCCGTGACTTTTGAATATAACCAGCGCGGACATCAGGTGTACAGAGTACTTGAACTTTCTGCCGAAACGGGAAAAGTGCGCCCGTTGGTAGAAGAAACCAGCGATACATATGTGAATTATACCCGTCATTTCCGTCATGACTTAAAAGACGGCAAGCAGATGATATGGATGAGTGAGCGTGACAATTGGAATCATCTTTATATGTACAACCGTATTACCGCACAGCCCGATTATCAAATTACTAAAGGAGAGTGGTATGTACGCGAAGTGCTTCGGGTAGATGAGGATAACCGTCAGATCTATTTCTCGGCAAATGGTATGGAAGCCGGTGAAGACCCCTATCTCATCCGTTATTACCGCATCGGTTTTGATGGCAAAGGTCTTACCTGTCTTACTCCCGAAGAAGGGATGCACCGTGCCTGGTTTTCGGGAGATATGAAGTATTTGGTAGATGTTTATTCTATGGTGGACAAGGTTCCCGTCGCTGTGTTACGTAGTGCCAGGGATGGCAAAGTGGTGATGCCGTTGGAAACAGCCGATATAACTCTTTTGGAGGCCGAAGGCTGGAAAGCTCCGGAGGTGTTTGTTGCCAAAGGGCGGGACGGCAAGACGGATATGTGGGGATTGATTGCCCGTCCCACCAACTTTGACCCGAACAAGAAATATCCGGTTATCGAATACATTTATCAGGGTCCCGGAGACCAGTATGTTCCGAAGACTTTCCGTCCTTATGACTGGAATATGACTTCCTTGGCCGAACTTGGTTTTATCGTTGTAATGGTCGATGGAATGGGAACTTCTTTCCGTTCGCGTGCTTTTGAGAATGTATGTTATAAGAATTTGAAAGATGCCGGTCTGCCGGACCATATTGCTTGGATTAAGGCGGCTGCACGGAAATATCCTTATATGGATGTGGACAGGGTAGGTATTTACGGTTGTTCTGCCGGTGGTCAGGAATCTACAAATGCAGTTTTGCTTTATCCTGATTTCTATAAAGCGGCTTATTCGGCTTGTGGTTGTCATGATAACCGTATGGATAAGATTTGGTGGAATGAACTTTGGTTGGGCTATCCGGTAGGAGATCAATATAAGGAAGGGTCTAATGTGGAAAATGCACATCTGTTGAGTCGTCCTTTGATGTTAGTGGTGGGAGAACTGGATGATAATGTAGATCCTGCCTCTACCATGCAGGTGGTCAATGCATTGATAAAGGCGAATAAAGATTTTGAATTGGTCGTGATTCCCGGAGCGCATCATACAATGGGGGAAGATTTTGGCGAACATAAGCGGTATGATTTCTTTGTCCGTCATTTGATGCAGGTGAATCCACCGAAGTGGGATGAGATAAAATAGGAGGAGTGAGGTTTGTAGCTGTAGGAGTTTGTCAGTTATGATAAATAGAGGTGGCAGTGTTATGGAGGACAAGTCCATAGCACTGCTTTTTTATGTAATTCCGTGTTTTCATTGATGAATGTGTCTTTTTTGTTCATTATGTTGTAATTATTGGTTGAACTAATTTTTTTCAATACAAAAATTAGGTTCAGTCAACAATATTATTTTTATTTGTGGCGTATATAGTATAAAAATAAACCAATTTTCTAATACTAACATTAAATTATAATGGAAAACATTACTGTTAATGTATTTGATGATGTGCTTTATTTAGCATGGGAATTTGTATATCTAATATTTTTCACTCGTTTTGTGTGCGTACACGGAAATTATAAGAATGCGTGTGCTATTTTAATAAGTATCTATTATTCTCATAAAAATTATAATTGTTTCCTTTTTGCTTCAAATAAAAGAAACGGTGGAATTTGCTAAATGGATAACAATAGGAATAATTATAAGTGCATGTGTTGTTATGTTTGGAAAAATCAAATATGAAGTTATATCTACGAAAAAATAAAGAAAAGATTGTCGTTAGCGTGCGACAATCTTTTCTTTATATAGTAGCAATAATATTAAAAGGAAATGGACCATAATAATACAGATATTTATAGAACATATGATGCATGGGTTTA
>ERZ791618.486-NODE-486-length-19421-cov-2.080450_pt1 | contig 19421 bp, 11 predicted proteins | sample MGYA00510059_ERZ791618 | MGnify/ENA primary metagenome ERZ791618 (study PRJEB30046, sample SAMN00715159) | human gut metagenome | study: EMG produced TPA metagenomics assembly of the A metagenome-wide association study of gut microbiota in type 2...
ACATCTTCAGATGCATCAACAGGTGAGTGATTGGGCGTATGCTCATTTCCCGGATAAGGAATATGGGGAATGGTATGGTTATCTTCATCGTGACGGTACTGTGGCCCAACCCGCTAAGGGGAATCTTTTTAAAGGACCTTTCCATATACCTCGTATGATGATTCGTGGTTATATGCTTTGTAAAGAGCTTCTTTGAGATGTCACTGTTGATAGTTAAAGATACTTTTATTTAAAAGCACGTAGAGAAGCCGGCAAGATAAAAGTCTGCAAGTATATATGAAGCGTAACGCAGATGATGTTCAGATGTTGTCAGTTACGCAGAATTTGACAAGAAACCGCCAGTGCTGAATCCGACCCCTTATTTGGGATTCACCACTGGTAAGGTTTTCTTTTTTTTGAAAAACATTCATTTCTTCACTTTTCCCTGTTTGTCTGTGTTAGTGGATAAAGGATGGGGTGCGAGGAGTTCACTTCTATTTTTCATTATAGCAAGTCTTTATTTCATTATAGTAAATCTGAATATGCTTATAGCATAAATTATACTCATCGCGTATATTTTTCCTTCTTGTAGTTGAAACAAACTTCTAGGATTTTATAAAGCACTGCTTTAAGTAGGCAAAAGCTATGCTTTACACCTCCTAAAGCATTGCTTTAGATTTCTCAAAACGATGTGATATATAGGTATGGTGAAGGAGGTCTGAACAAATTTATTGGAGTTGTAGTTAACAAACATGAGCAAACGTTTGAAGTAATCGTCCTGGGTCTCAATAATTGTCGGGGACTTAAAGAATCCGTACCATTTGTGATACCTGTTGCTGTTACACTTATATAGATGACTCTGTTTTGCTTATGCAATCTGTCATTATACCGGTAATTGATTTTGGTTCTACAACAACCCCTAGAGAATTGAATAAGTGTGGTGTTGTCAATAAATAAATGCCTGTTTTTATAAGTATTATTGGTGAATGAATAGATAGTGGTTACAAGTGAATGCATAAGTTCAATTAGAACTTAGTTGAGTTATTTATTCATATTTTCTTTTATCTTATAGAGGATTTAGATATCAATCACCGATATGTATATCTTAAATCGCTGCAAATATATTTATATTATTAATATCTGCAAAGTATTTAATAAATTATTTTCTTATATATGCTATTAAATATAAAAATATGCATTATTGAAGTCATGAATAAAAGGGAAGAGTTATATCTTAAATAGGTAGAAAACAGGTCGATTTTGCGAATATGTTTTTGCTCCGATTAAAATTCTAAAGAGGAATCTGACGTAGGGAGATGAGGTATTACCGGAAGATTAGTTCTAATTGGACTTAGATAAGTATCTAAAATTATTTCAATTATTAACTAAAAGTAATACTAATGAAAAAAGACATCCTTTTGCTTATGTTGTGTCTTTTCTGCTCCATAGGGGCTATGGCACAGACAAAAACAATTACCGGTGTGGTAAGCGATGCTGCTGGTGAACCAATCATCGGAGCGAGTGTTGTCGAAGTGGGTACAACAAATGGTACCATTACTGACATCGATGGTAAATTTGTATTAAACATGAATCCGGACGGAAAAATCAGAGTTTCGTATATCGGATATCAAGTACAAACAATTGATCTTAAAGGAAAGACTTCTTTCCGGATTCAGATGAAAGAAGATTCTGAGATGCTGGAGGAAGTGGTAGTAACCGGTTATGGCGGTAAACAGTTGCGTACTAAAGTTACCAACTCAATTTCCAAGGTAAAAGAAGAAACATTGAAGCAGGGATTGTATTCAAATCCCGGTCAGGCATTATCCGGAGCTGTTGCAGGTTTGTCCGTTAGCCAGACTTCCGGTAATCCGGGCAGTACACCGACGCTGGTCCTTCGTGGAGGTACTAACTTTGATGGTTCTGGCTCTCCTCTGATTCTGATTGATGGACAGGTACGTTCTTCTTTGAGTGATATCAATCCGGATGATATTGAATCAATGGAAGTATTGAAAGATGCCGCATCCGCAGCAATCTATGGTTCTGAAGCAGGTAACGGCGTAGTACTTATCACAACCAAAAATGGGGGAGGAAAAGGTACTGGCAAGATTACATATAATGTACGTTATACTATGAACCAACTTGGACATGTTCCACAATTACTGAATGCGGAAGAATTCAAGGACTGGATGGGCATGCAAGGATATAACGTCGAGGCTGCCATGTCGGATGCTATTCGCGACTATAATTGGGATCAAAACACAGATACAAATTGGTTCGACGAATTTATGGGAACTTCTTGGAGCAAGCAGCACTCTCTTTCATTCCAGGGCAGCAATGACAAAGGGCAGTATTTTGCAAACCTCACATATGTTAATCAGGATGGTATCGTAAAAGGCAAAAACGACTACTACGAACGTTTAACCGCTCAGATTAATGCTGATTATAAAATAAAACCCTGGTTACAGGTAGGCACCAACACTTCTATAGAGAAATGGCGTAGAGGCAGCGTATCAGAATATGGTTACGGCTCTGCTTTTGAAATGCTTCTTGTAATGGATCCTCTGACTCCTACACACTGGACAGACCGCAGCCAATATCTTGCTGCCACAGGTTCTGTTTATGACGCAGTTAAGAATGGAACTTCTGATACAAACTACCGTTTCTACGGCGATGACAGGGGTATGTATGCTACTTCATACTTTAATACGGAACTTGCAGGTGGCACTCCATTTGCACAGCGCGATAAGAATGCGAACAATAAAAATAGCGGCATCAATGTACATAGTACATTCTTCGCAAACCTGACCCCATTCAAGGGCTTTACATTTACTTCTCGTTTTGGTACTCGCATTACTCAGGGCAACACTTACAGCTATGCAGAGCCTTACTATGTCACCGGTCGTGTAAGTGATACCAAGTACTCTATCAGCCAGACTACAAGCAACGGACTATACTATCAGTGGGAGAACTTTGCCAACTACATGACTTCAATCGGCAAGCACAGCATTTCGGCAATGGCAGGTATGTCATACATCCAAAGCGAAAGCAACGGTACGACAGCAGGTGCGTCAGGTGAAGAATTGCTTTCTTCATACGAAGAAAATTTCCGTTACTTGGATTGTGTACTTGTATCAGACAAAGTTTCCCGTACATTCAGTGGAACACCGGGTAAGTCTTCAAGCATCTCATACTTCGGCCGTTTAGGATATACTTATGACGACCGCTATAGCCTGCAAGCCAATTTCCGTGCTGACGCGTTCGATACCTCAAAGCTTCCAGCAGATAAACGTTGGGGATACTTCCCATCATTATCAGCAGGTTGGACACTCAGCAATGAAAAGTTCTTTAAAAATTTGGTTCCTGATAACATTGTTTCATTTGCCAAGCTGCGAGCATCTTGGGGGCGTAACGGTAATATCAATGTACTCAGCGGCTATAAATATTCTTCTTCTATTGCAACCGGTGGCCAGTGGTATCAATATAGCAACGGTACAACTGTTACAAATGGTTCTATGCCAAGCGGTCTGGCTAATCCTAACCTTACTTGGGAAACTTCCGATCAGCTGGACTTCGGTCTTGACTTACGTTTATTCAACGATGCTTTGACAATCAGCATGGACTACTATAAGAAAACTACCAAAGACCTTCTTGTAGACGCTCCATGTCTGCCTGAGACAGGTGTATCTACACAGATGATTAATGCAGGTGAGGTGCAGAACAAAGGTTTTGAGTTCGAAGCAACTTATAAAGGCAACATAGGCAGACTGAATTACTCAGTATCAGGTAACTTTGCAACATTGAAGAATGAAGTAACTTACCTTGATGACCGTATCACACGTATATCGGGTGGAAATATAGTAGGTGCAAACAATACTATATACACCAACTTCGAACAAGGTATGCCGGTATGGTATATGCGTGGTTACAAATATATGGGTAAGAATTCAGAAGGACAGCCTCTTTATCTTGACAAGGAAGGCAATGAGACATTAACTCCGGGTGATGAAGACCAATTCAATATCGGTAAAGGTATTCCTGATCTTACATACGGCATTACAATCAATCTTGAGTACAAAGGTTTCGATTTCTCGGTATTCGGTACAGGTACGGTAGGAAACGATGTCTACTACGGTATGTATCGTACAGGCTACAACAATATCTCCAAGCATTTCTACGATGAAGCCAAGAAAGGTAATATGCCTAGTCTTAACACAATTGCAGGTGACAAAATCTACTGGTCATCTTCTGCTCTTGTATTTGACGGATCATACTTCAAGATTAAGCAATTGCAGTTAGGATACACATTACCAAAGTCTATCACAAAAAAGGTATTCATAGAGAACCTTCGTGCTTACGTGTCACTTGACGACTTCTTCACATTTACATCTTATCCGGGTCTTGACCCTGAAATTGCTTCAAGAAGTGGCAATAATGTAGGTCTTGATGCCGGCGCATATCCTACAATGCGCAAGATGACATTTGGTCTTAATGTAACATTCTAAACCAACCATTAATACTGACGAAAATGAAAAAATATATATATTCGTTTGCGGTATGTGCCGCACTGTTCTGCACATCTTGCGATGAAAGTCGTTTGAACATCGAACAGAAGGCTGTTAGCTCTACTGAAAACTTCTATAAAACCGATCAAGATGCTATTGATGCTATGACTGCCGCTTATGCGCAGTTCCTTGACAATGTATGTTCGTCTGCCGGAATCTATCAGCCGCAGTTCACTTTACTCAATTATTCAGCAGATGATGTTTTCTCCGCCGGTACAGATTATGTTGACCACATGGATATACGTGTATTCGATGAGTTCCGCTATGATACAGGCAACGCTGCTCTAAAAGAATTATATCAGCGTTACTATAAATCTATTTATGCAAGTAACCTTGTAATAACATATGTAGATCCGGCTGCAAGTACGATTATGGCTCGTTGTGTTGCAGAGGCCCGCGTGTTACGCGCTTATTGCCACATGATGGCTGCTCTCACATTCCAGTGTCCTCCAAAAGTCGACAAACTGCTTGGCGCCGATGACAGGCCTACCAATGTCGAAAGCCAAAAATCTCTGCTTGAGTGGTGTGCTTCCGAGTGTGAAGAAGCTGTAAATGATCTTGACTCACGTAAAGGTCCTAATGATGTAGAAGGTGCTTTTAAAGTAACAAAAGGTTTTGCATATTTCGTAGCGGGTAAGTCTGCCGTATTCGCCGGCGATATGGCTCGTGCAGAGAGGAATCTTAAGCCTTTGGTTGAATCTCCCAACTATGCACTTGTTCCGGGAAATCGTTTCCGTGACCTATTCCATGTAGAGGGTAATGGCTGCGAAGAAAAAATCTTCGAGGCTAATTGCTTCGGTAACATTGATAAAGGTTTTTGGGGTAATATCCAACGTGGCCGTTGGATGACAAACAACGTATTGAACTGGCGTTATGACCGCTTAGGCTCTCGCGCATCCATCTGCGGCGCTAACGATGGTTGGGGCGGTGGTGCCATCAACTGGAAGTTTGCCGAGAAGATGTATCAAAATGATGGTGACGGTCCGCGTCGCAAAGCTACATTCCTCACTCCGGACGAATTCTTATACGACTCTAAACTCTGCGGTTGGGAAACGGATTTCGATGCTGACGGAAATGAGATGTCTCTTGCCGGCAAGAAAAAAGATCCAAAACGTGGTATCAAGAGTACAGAAGGCCTGTTCGCACATGGCGTATATATGGAAGTCAAGAATATAGAATCTCCTAACGACCGCAATATGACTATTAGCGACACTCATAACTCTGCATCATTCCGTATCGCCAGATTGGGAGAAGCGTATCTGCTTTATGCAGAGGCTTGTCTTGAAACAGGTAATTTGGATGAAGGTAAAAAATATCTGAATGCTATTCAGAAACGTGCAGAAGCTCCTGAAACAGCACTCACAACTCAGACTCTTCGCGATGAAAAGCAGTACGAACTTTGGTTCGAGACTTGCCGTTTTCACGATATCGTCCGTTGGGGCATTGCTAAAGAGTGTCAGGATGCTGTCGTCGACCAGGTTCCGCAACTGTATGACGACTTCTTTATCCAAGGTACACCATACTATGGAAAAGAACATCATCTACGTGCTGAGTTGACTCATCCTTTATCAGTAGATCAAAATTTACCTGCAAGCTCTTATGGCTTCGTAAAGGGTAAACATGAATACTTCCCATTCCCCAAAGATATTATAGACTTAAACAAAGAACTCCATCAGCTTAACGGATGGATATCAAAATAATTAAAGATTAGTCATTACAGGACACTTGCATTTCATTTGCAGAACACTTGTGTTGAACAAACAGAACACTTGTGTCCTGCAAATGTAACACAAGTGCTACATAAATACCCTGCCAGCAAGAAAAGTCCTCCTCAAAAATAGTTTTGTACCCCTCCTTAAGAGGGTTACATACTACTTTTGCAGTTATCATCAATATTCGAATAGTTTTTTTGAAAAGTATAAAAAGACGAACAATGAAAAGAAAGAAATTATCAAGAGCAATTATCAGGACGGGAAGCGCAATGATATTTTGTTCCATTATCACAGGAACGATGTGGGCGCAGGGAATACCCTCAGTTACCAATATTCCAAATGCCCAATATCCGATGGTGAACCCCGACCGAACTGTGACCTTCAAGGTAAAAGCTCCCGATGCAAAGAGCGTACAAATCGTCCTCGACCGTCCCTACGAAATGCAAAAAGGACAGGACGGAACGTGGGAACTCACCTCTTCTCCGCAAGTGCCCGGTTTCCACTACTACTCGGTACAAATAGGAGGCTTGCAAGTAACTGACGCCTCAACCTATTCCTACTTCGGGATGAGCCGCCAGGCAAGTGCCTTCGAAGTGCCCGAGGAAAAAGTAGATTTCTACTTACCGCAGAAAGGTGTACCGCAAGGAGCAGTCCGTTCCCGCAGGTTCTACTCGAAAGTATGCGACGAATGGCGCAGAATGTACGTATATACCCCTGCCGAGTATGAGAAGAATCCGGATAAGCGTTACCCCGTCCTGTACTTGCAGCATGGAGGTGGTGAAGACGAAAGAGGTTGGCCCAACCAAGGATGTATCGGTGCCATCCTCGACAACCTGATAGCCAGTGGAAAAGCCAAACCGATGATTGTAGTGATGAACTGCGGATATGCCGTATATGCAGGAAACAAATATCCCGAACAGCAACCGAATGCCCGTTCATCGGTAGATGCATTCGTTGCCTTCGAAGACATGATAGTAAAAGATGTAATTCCACTTGTAGATTCGACTTACCGCACATTGACGGACAAAGAGAACCGTGCCATGGCGGGCTTGTCATGGGGAGGCAAACAAACTCTGGAAACCACCCTGCACCACCGGGATTTATTCTCTTACATCGGATCATTCAGCGGAGCATTGCCCATAGACAAGGATACGGATATAGACGCACTCTACGAAGGTGCTTTCAAAGATCCCGCCACATTCAATAAAGATTTCAAGTTCATCTGGCTGGGAATCGGTGAAGAAGAAGGTCCCAATGCCGAACTTCTGCATGCAGCACTAAGTAAGAAGGGAATCAACAGCCTATTCTATCAGTCACCCGGCACAGCTCACGAATGGCTCACCTGGCGGCGCTGTCTCTATCAATTTACACCTCTTATCTTTAAATAATCAGACTATGAAACTGAAATCCATCTTATATACAACGCTGATCGCTTCCCTGATTACCGGATGTGCACAGAAACCCAAAGAAAAAGAAGCAACTGCCCCGGTATCGGCATCGACCAATATCCTCGGTATCAGTTATCCGGTGGTAAATCCGGACTTATCAGTAACCGTCAGGGTAAATGCCCCCGATGCAGACTCGGTAAAACTGGACTTAATGAAGAAATATCCCATGACCAAGAATGCAGACGGTATTTGGGAAGTAACCTCCGAGCCACAGGTGCCCGGTTTCCACTATTATTTCCTGGAGATAGACGGGTGTTCCGTAGCCGATCCTTCCAGCGAATTGTTCTACGGATGTGGCCGGATGTCAAGCGGCATTGAAATTCCGGAGGAAGGAGTGGATTACTATTTGCCTCAGCACGTTCCACACGGTGAAATCCGCACACAGATGTACTACTCCGACATCACTCAGGCATGGAGAAAATGCCTTGTATATACTCCGGCAGGTTATGACGAGAACAACACTCAGAAATATCCCGTACTATATCTGCAACATGGTAGCGGAGAAGACGAAACCGGATGGTCGAACCAGGGAAAGGCAGACAACATTCTGGATAACCTGATTGCCGGCCAAAAAGCCGTTCCCATGCTGGTAGTCATGGACAGAGGATATGCTACAGACCCCACAGAAAAAGAAACGGGCCAAAAAGGCAGGTTCAACTTCAATACTTTTGAACGGGTGGTTATCAATGAACTGATACCCATGATTGATAAAAACTACCGTACTTTGCCCGACAGGGAACACCGTGCCATAGCCGGCCTGTCAATGGGAGGTTTCCAGGCTGTAAGCATCGGGCTGGCCCATTTAGATAAATTTGCCCATATCGGTGGATTCAGTGGCGGAGGAAGGATGAACAGCAATGAACTGAATACAGCCAACAATGGCGTTTTTGCTGACGCCGAAGCCTTCAATCAAAAAGTGAAAACACTGTATATCAGCCTGGGAACCGAAGAAGCCGCACGCTTTAAAATGTAACGGAATTCCATGATGCACTGACTCAAGCAAACATCAACCATATCTATTACGAGTCTCCCGGTACAGCCCACGAATGGCTCACCTGGCGGCGTTCATTGCATCAATTTGCAGGCTTAATATTCAAATGATGCTTCAGATAATACAGATGTAGTTTTAACAATACTTGCAACAATGAAGATACTGTTTCACTTCACAATAGCTCTGCTCGTTCTTAGTCTGGCGGCCTGTAACCAGACTAAGAGCCCGGAACCGGTAAAGCAATATACATTTATCGGCGGCAAGGAAGGAGATAAGATAGACACCACTTCCTTTGACTCTTTGCAGTTAAGCGATCCCTTTATCCTGGCCGATGAAGAAACACAGATGTATTATCTGGTTGGAAGTGGCGGCAGTTTATGGAAAAGCACGAATCTAAAGATGTGGACAGGCCCCTATCAATACATTACTGTGGATACAACTTCCTGGATTGGAACCGCTCCAAGGATATGGGCTCCTGAGATCCATAAATATAAAGGTAAATACTATTGTTTCGTCACCTTTACCAATCCCAAGATCATAGTAGACACTGTACCAAACAGATACAATGTACAACGTCGTGCCACCCATATCCTTACATCCGACAAAGCAGCAGGTCCCTACCACCCCATCAGCGACACGGACTATCTGCCGGAAGACTGGTCTACACTCGACGGTAGTTTCTGGGAAGAAGACGGAGTGCCTTATATGGTCTTTTGCCACGAATGGATGCAAACCGTAAACGGAATGATCAATTACATCCGGCTTGCTCCGGACCTGTCAGAATCAATGGGAACCTCTACCATCCTTTTCAAAGCATCCGATGCCCCATGGCCAAGAGAAATGAAATCGATAGGTGAACTCACTTTCGGCATGGCGCTGGGAGGCTATGTGGCAGATGGTCCGTTCCTGTTCCGGACGGGCACAGGGCGTTTAGGAATGTTGTGGTCCAGTTGGAGCAACAGCCGTTGTGCGCAAGGAGTGGCCTACTCCGGGTCGGGTAAACTTGCCGGCCCTTGGGTTCAGTGCAATGCTCCTCTGATACCTAATAATTCAGGGCATGGTATGTTATTCCGTACATTCGATGGAAAGTTGCTGATGTGCCTGCATCACCAAAGCCTCGACTCCGAGAACCCGGGTCCACGAAGACCCACACTGTTCGAAGTAGATATTTCAGGAGACGAGATTAAAATACTGGGGAAATATCATCCTTAGCAACCAAGAAATAAAAACATAATTTTATACCATGAAAACAACATTATTATGAAAAAGGTATTAGTAACCTGTGGTTTGTTATTCTCCCTATCGGGGTGGGGACAAACATTGCCGTATCAGAATCCCGAGCTAAGTCCGGCAGAAAGAGCGAAGGATTTAGTGAAACGCTTGACTTTAGAAGAGAAAGCGCTCTTGATGTGTGATGATTCGGAAGCCATTCCACGCCTGGGAATAAAGAAATTCAATTGGTGGAGTGAAGCCCTTCACGGGGTAGCCAATCAGGGAAATGTAACCGTCTTCCCCGAACCGGTAGGAATGGCCGCTTCATTCAATGACAAACTGGTATTCGACATTTTCAATGCAGTCTCCGATGAAATGCGTGCCAAGCACAACGAGCGCGTACGCAATGGACTGGAAGACGTCCGTTTCCACAGTCTCTCTGTCTGGACTCCCAACGTAAACATCTTCCGTGATCCCCGTTGGGGACGTGGTCAGGAAACTTACGGGGAAGATCCTTACCTGACTTCACAAATGGGTATTGCAGTGGTAAAAGGATTGCAGGGACCTGAAAATGAGAAGTATCGCAAACTACTTGCCTGTGCCAAACATTATGCCGTACACAGCGGTCCGGAATGGAGCCGTCATACCGCCAATCTGAACAACGTCAGTCCCCGCAACCTGTGGGAAACTTACCTGCCTGCGTTCAAGGCACTGGTACAAAAAGCCGATGTACGCGAAGTGATGTGTGCCTACCAGCGCCTGGACGATGATCCTTGTTGTGGAAACACCCGTCTGCTTCAACAGATACTCCGTGATGAGTGGGGATTCAAATATCTCGTAGTCTCCGATTGTGGAGCCATTGCCGACTTCTGGACTTCCCACAAAAGTTCCTCCGATGCCGTACACGCAGCCATCAAAGGAACCATGGCAGGTACAGATGTGGAATGTGGATACGGATATGCTTATCAGAAACTGCCGGAAGCCATATCCAGAGGATTGATAACGGAAGAAGAAGTGGACAAACATGTGCTCCGCCTGATGGAAGGACGCTTTGAACTCGGAGAAATGGACGACCCGTCATTAGTGAACTGGACAAAAATACCGATGTCGGTAGTCAACTGTAAGGCCCACAAAGATTTGTCACTGAATATGTCACGCCAGACAATGACACTCTTACAGAACAAGAACAATGTATTGCCTTTAAGTAAATCCATCCGCAAGATTGCAGTTATCGGTCCTAATGCCGATGACAAACCTATGCTGTGGGGCAACTACAACGGAACTCCGAACCAGACCATTACCATCCTGGACGGCTTCAAAAGTAAACTGAAAAAGAATCAGATCGTCTACATGAAAGGCTGTGACCTGGTGAATGACCAAACATTGGAATCCTATCTTGACCAATGCAGCATAGATGGGAAACCCGGCATAAAAGCTACATTCTGGAACAATCCGGAACGCCAGGGAGAACCTGTCTCTTCGCTCCGTACCACCCAGCCTATCAACGTGACTACATACGGATTACATACTTTCGGCCCGGGAGTGAATCTTGAAAAGTTCTCAGCCAAATACGAAACCGTATTAACTCCGAAGGAATCAGGCGAAATTCTCCTCAACCTCGAAGGTTGCAGTTACTTTGAATTATTGGTAAACGGCAAGTCGATGACTAAACACCGCACTTGGAGAACCACCGATACCCGCACCATGCTACAAGTGGAGAAAGGGAAAGAGTATAAGATAGAAATACTCTATGCACAAGTAGAAAACTGGGCTGCAAACCTGAAGTTCAACCTCGGCAAAGAATTCCCGATCAATTACAGTGAAAGCATTTCGAAACTTAAAGGCATAGATGTAGTGGTCTTCGTAGGTGGTATTTCGCCACAACTGGAAGGGGAAGAAATGCCTGTGAATATTCCCGGTTTCAAAGGGGGTGACCGCACGGATATAGAATTACCCGCCGTACAACGAAACTTCCTGAAAGCTCTGAAAGATGCCGGAAAACAAGTAGTATTTGTCAATTGTTCCGGATCGTCTATGGCATTGCTGCCCGAAACGGAAAGTTGCGACGCTATTCTCCAGGCATGGTATGGAGGAGAACTGGGTGGATATGCCGTAGCCGACGTGCTGTTTGGTGATTATAACCCCTCCGGCAAACTGCCCGTCACTTTCTACAAAAGTACGAAACAACTTCCCGACTATGAGGATTACTCCATGAAAGGACGTACATACCGGTATATGTCCGACCCTCTGTTCCCATTTGGATTCGGATTAAGTTACACGGATTTCGCCATAGGTACAGCCAGTTGCAACAAAACCCAACTCCGTACAGATGAGTCGCTGACCTTGACTGTACCGGTCTCCAACACAGGCAAACGGTCCGGAACTGAAGTTGTACAGGTTTACATACGCAAAACAGATGATGCTGACGGACCATTAAAGTCCCTGAAAGCCTATGCACGTGTAGAACTCACAGCAGGAGCCAAACAGGATGTCAAGATAGAGTTGCCATCCGAATCATTCGAATGTTTCGATCCTTCTACAAATACCATGCGTGTGGCACCGGGTGAGTACGAGTTATTCTACGGAACAAGTTCCGCAGCCCGGGATCTGCAATCCGTCAAAGTCACTTTACTATAAAAGGAAGTCGCCCTATTTCGGGGCTTCCTATCATTTTTATTTTATCTTTGTGTCCGGATGAAGAAATAGAAAGCCCGTACACATTAAAAACAGTCAACTTATGAAAAACAAAAGACTATTTTTATTATCCGCATTTCTGGTAATAATAGGTACATTAAAAGCCCAGAACCCCATTATTACGGATCAGTTCACTGCCGATCCCACCGCCAAAGTTTTTGGAGGCAAGATGTATGTCTATCCTTCACATGACATTCCAAGCCCCATCGAGCGTCTGAAAGAATGGTTCTGTATGGCAGATTACCATGTTTTCTCGTCAGACAATCTGGTAGACTGGACAGACCACGGAGTGATCCTAAGCCAGGAAAATGTACCTTGGGTGGCTCCTGACTCCTATTCCATGTGGGCCCCCGAATGTGTATACAAGAATGGGAAATATTATTTCTACTTCCCATCCACCCCTAAAGGTGAAGGCAAACGCGGTTTCAGCATCGGAGTTGCCATAGCCGACAAGCCTTACGGCCCTTTCACCCCGCAGGCCACTCCCATTGAAGGAGTCAACGGCATCGACCCTTGCGTGCTCATTGATAAAGACGGGCAAGCCTACATATACTGGTCAGGCCGCGGAATGTCAGTAGCAAAGTTGAAGGACAATATGCTTGAACTCGCCTCAGAACCCATGCAAATTCAAGGATTACCCGAAGGCTTCAAAGAAGGACCTTTCGCCTTTGAACGCAATGGAAAATATTACTTCACATTCCCCTGGGTAAAGGAGAAAACGGAAGTTCTGGCTTATGCGATGGGAGACAATCCCATGGGGCCCTTTGAGTTCAAGGGTATCATTATGGATGAATCACCAACCGGTTGCTGGACCAATCACCACTCATTGGTGGAATACAAAGACCAGTGGTATCTGTTCTATCACCACAACGATTACTCCCCCGAATTCGATAAAAACAGATCGGCACGGGTCGACTCCTTATTCTTCAACCCGGACGGCACTATCCAAAAAGTAACCCCTACCCTGCGCGGAGTGGGCATAACAGACGCCCGGAAAGAAATTCAACTGGATCGCTACAGCCGGTTAAGCAATCAGGGAGCAGCCATCGATTACCTGAACCAGGCAAACAAATTCGAAGGCTGGAAAACCTTATTGAGCAAAAACGGTGCATGGGTGCAGTACAACCGGGTGAACTTCGGAGATAGCACCCCCCGGGAAGTGAAAGCAAGAGTAACCTCGGACAACGGAGGAACACTGCAAATACGTATAAACGGAACAAACGGTCCGGTTATCTCGGAAATAAAAGTTCCCAAAACCGATAAATGGACGAATATTGAATCCTCGGTTCGTTCCGCTCAGACCGGTATCCACGATTTATACGTGTCTCTAAAAGGAAACGGTAAAGTTGAAATCGACTGGATCAGTTTTCAATAACTAAATCTCCGGGCCGGATATGAAGTATACGAAGACAATAGTGCTAATCACAACCCTGCTCTGCTTCCTGCAAGGGCAGGGTTTAGCGCTTGCCCAGGATAATCCAAACCAATACAATTACCTTTATCTTACTATCCGGAACGGATTATGCGACAACTCCATCCGAACCATACACAAAGATCGCAACTCATTCATGTGGTTCGGAACCTCCAACGGGCTCGACCGTTACGATGGTTACGAACTGAAACACTACTCCACAGCTCCCAGGCAACCGTATCAGTTTATTGAAAGTAATTATATCAATGACATTGACGAAGACAACAACAACCATTTGTGGGTAGCTTCCGAAGCCGGCATCATGAGCCTTGATCTCCTCCACGAGAATCTCAACTTCTATAAAGAATACTCCGGTAAGAACAATAATGTACTTTACGCTCCCGTTCAAGCCCTGCTTGTCGACGATTTCAATAATCTCTGGGTAGGTAAAAGTGACGGACTGGCCTACATTATTCTGAACGAAGAAAGGCAGATAAAAGATATCCGGATATTGAAGAAAGATGTGAATATCAAAACCATCGTAAAACACGGTAGTGATATCTGGGCGGGAGGCGACAAGTGTTTATTGCATTTCACCCCTTCGGGCAAACAAGATTATAGCAATATACCCGTAGTTACAAACTTAGATCTTCTCAGTTAATCTTCAACCGCCTGTTTTCGTATGGTGACTATCTGTGGATCGGTACTCAAAGTGGTTTATACTGCTATAACACCCAGAATCAGTTCTGTATACTCTATCAGCATAACCCCAATGATCCTCACAGCATTTCCTCCAACTTCATCACGGATATTGATAAAAACTCATCAGGCGACATCATCATCGGAACCAGAAACGGAGTGAACATATACCAGCGGAATGACCAATTCGTTACTTTCAGCAGAGGCATACAAGCCCGGTCCCTGAATGATAATATCATCAACCGGATATTTGTTGATAAGAATGATAATATCTGGGTAGGGACCGACTTCGGCGGAATTAATATCATGGCTCCGCAACGCATAACTTTCAATTATTCACTGCAAGGGTATGAGAAAGGAGTGCCCAACATCATCAGCACAGTGCTCGAAGACAAAGAAGGAAACATCCTGGCAGGAATTGTAGATGGCGGACTTGCCATTAAGAGGAAAGGTGCTGACTCCTTTTCGCTCTTCAAACACAACCCGGGAGATCCGCACTCACTGGCTCACAACAACATCTCGGATATCATTCAGGATCTGCACGGCAATTACTGGATATCAACAATAGGCGGAGGGCTGGATAAACTGGATAAAAACAATCTGTCACATCCCATATTCGAACATTACAACAGTTTGAATTCCTCCCTGGACTCCGATGACATCCATGACATAGCCCTGGACTCTGCCCGGAATGCATTGTGGATATGCAGCGGCAGCCATATCAATACACTCGATTTCTCTACGGGAGCCATCAACCGGCTAAAGTTCTACACACAGTCCAAGGAACCCGTTCATAACATGAATACAATCTTCATCGACTCACAGTCAAGATTATGGATTGGTGGAAACGGCGTGTACGTCATCGACCTGGAAAATTCCAGGAATACCTACGAATGTATATACTATCAGCACAAACTGGATGATCCCGAAAGCAAAATCAATGAAAAGATCACTTGTATATTCGAAACTAAAAAAGGGGAGATTTATCTGGGTAGCCTCGGAAATGGCATCTACCTGTTGGAAGACAACGGCAACAACGAAAAATATACCTTCAAGAACTATGCCGTGCGCTGCGGTCTTTCGGACACCAGCATCTCGAACATTCTGGACGATGAGAACGGGAACTTATGGATCAGTACCCTAAAAGGCATTTACTTCTTCGATATCAATACAAAACGGGCCTTCAAGTTCGACGAAGGAGACGGGTTGCTGGTACCCCAATTCTATAAAAGATCCGGCTGTAAGACCATCAATCACAATATGTTACTGGGAACTATCGATGGTTTCGTAACATTCAGCCCACTGGTAAACCTGCCCAAGCAAAAGCAACGGACGATAACCCTCACCAGCGTTGTCTGTAACGGCAGCCAGCTGATACCTTATCTGAACAGCGACAATCTGCCCGTAAGTATCTCAACAACCAAGGAACTGCATTTATATCCACCACAGAATGCCTTCGAAATCACATTCAGCTGTCTGGATTATATCGAACAGGAAAAGGTATTCTACTTCCATCGCATTCATGAACTGGAGGAGCACTGGAACACAGGATTGGTAAAGAGAAACGCCAAGTACACCAACCTGCCGCCGGGAAAGTATACGCTGGAAATACGATGTACCAACCACGACAACACCTGGTCTACCGAGGCCACCTGTCTCAGTATTATTGTACATCCCCCATTCTATAAAACAGGATGGTTCTACTCACTTATCGCTATATTGATAATGTCCATTCTACTTTATATCATCTATTGGTATAATGCAAGGCAACAACATATCCAGAAACTTCTGAAAGAAAAGATAGAAATCATGTCCGAACAGATGGAGGCTATCAATAAAGAGAAGTTATCCTATTTCACCAACCTCGCACACGAGTTTAAGACACCCCTGACCCTGATACAAGGACCGGCAAGCCAGCTTGTCAGGCAAACTACCGATCCCAAAGAAAAAGAAGATTTACAGATTATCAACCGGAATGCTCAATACCTGCTTTCACTGGTCAACCAACTGATTGACTTGCGCAAGATCGATACCCAGAACTTAACGCTCAATTACTCTCAATTCAACTTCAGCAAGTTCCTGAACACAACAACAACCGACTTTTCCAGCCTGATGAAAGAACGAAATATCAGCTTTGAAAAGATATACCGCCTGAAGAGTGACCATATCTATTCTGATAAGGAAAACCTGCATAAGATACTGTTCAATCTATTATCCAACGCCATCAAGCATACTCCCGATAAAGGAAAAATCACATTGCGTGCCAACCAATTCATCGACAAGTCGAACAAACTCATACAGTTTATCTCCGTCACCAACAGTGGCAGTATAATAGCTCCTGACGAAATAGATAAAATATTCAACCGTTTCTACCGGATACCCGAACAGAACAAATATACAAACTACGGCCAGAGTAGTACGGGCATCGGACTTCACATCGTAAAAGAGCTATCAACCTATTAGGCGGAACAATTAAAGTCAAGAGTTCGGAAAAAGAAGGTGTATCTTTCAGATTATATTTCCCCATTACGCTGGCGGACGCAGCAGAGAATGAAATTCATGAGGAATATAAAGAGCCCGTACCCGTTGAAGACAAAATCGAGCCGTTCATTCCTATAGACAGGAGCAAGCCGACTTTGTTATTGGTAGAAGACAATCCCGATATGCGTCATTATATCAAGAATATGCTGAAAGAAAAATACAATATCGCTGAAGCAAACAACGGTGAGCAAGGCTATAAGACAGCCCAGAATATCGTGCCCGATTTTATTGTATCCGATCTAATGATGCCCGTATGCGATGGTTCCGACTTCTGCAAAAGACTGCGCGAGGACAAGCTTTTAAGTCACATTCCTTTCCTGCTTCTCACGGCAAATTCAAGTGAAACTGCCCGGATAGAAAGCTATGAAAACGGAGTAGACGGATATATCACCAAGCCTTTCGAACAATCCGTATTATTAGCCCACATAGACTCCATCTTGAAGAACAGGGATTTGCGTCAGAAGAGATTCGTAGAACAAGACTTGAATCCTATCCTGCTGGAAGTGGGACAATCCGACCAGCAGTTCATGAACGAAGTTATGAATATTCTGGAAAAGAACTATGCTGATCCTCAATTCGGTGTAAAGGATCTGACAGAAAGGCTGAACATCAGTTATACAGTGATTTATAAGAAATTCGTATCACTCACCGGACTTCCGCCGGTACGTTTCATCCAATTATACAGGCTACAGATTGCCAAGAAAATATTAGAGAGTAGCACCAATAACGTCATTGTATCAGAAATAGCCTACCGGGTGGGATTTAATGACCCCAAGTACTTCACCCGTTGCTTTGTGAAACAATATAAGCAAACACCAAGCTCATTTTCCAAGTAGCGTTACCTTAAAATTATGTTTATTTACGGCAATTTGCAGAAGGATTCATTTTATAACTTCCAGATCCCCTTCCGTAAATCCAACAGTTATGTGCTCCACCTGAAAGAGATTTATCTCCCCTAACTCAACCTTCAGTTCTTTCAAGACTCCTACCAGCCCTTTCAATATATCCTCCCATGGGATTGCACTCGAAAGTTGCAATGCATCACAGTTTCTTAGTCTTGGATCAAAATCTTCTTCGCATGCCCAGTCATCATCTTCTGCATCATACTGCTTGGCACCCGTCAACTCAAGTGTATAGCAACTCCCACCATCTTCTTCAACAGCTTCCCACAGATTGAAGTTCAATGCAACGATATCATCCGGTATAGTCTCATATTCATCAATGGACAAAAGCCAGTACCTTACAATAGCCTTTACTTTCTGTTCATCAAAAAACTCCATAGGAGTACAGCAAGTCTGGAAATCCGGTTTGCTTTCATTATCTCTCGTTAAAGAGAATATTTTTTTAAAGATATTGCCCATTCTTAATCAATTCAAAAGTGAATCTTCAATTATTTAATAACACCGTTGGCATTATTCCAAGCCTACAAAGATAATGACAAATCACAAATAAATTATATCTTTGTAGTCATATAAATAACTCTTTATTCAGAGAAAATGTTTTATTATTAAACAGAATAATCTAAAAAAGCGCACATCTACATTATTATTGAGAAGTCTATTCGCCATAACTTGCATAGTAAACACCAGTTTAGTTCCCGAACAAATGAGTGGGAAAAGTCATGGAATGACTGATTAAGAAGATGTAACAAGAAAATAAAAAGCCATCCTCTCCCCCGCAAAACGGAATGGAGAAAGACGGCTTCTATATAAATAGCTTGTAAAGCTACGCTGATTACTAACTGGAAGGAAAATACTACAGACCGAAAGCAGCCTTCACTTTATCCACATAATCCAGCTTTTCCCAAGTGAAGAGTTCTACCTCTACATCCTTGTCACCTTCATAACGAGATTTGAAGTGCTTGGTAATTACTTGTGGTTCACGTCCCAAATGACCGTAAGCTGCAGTTTCCTGATAAATCGGATTACGGAGTTTCAAACGATCTTCAATGGCTTTCGGACGAAGATCGAAAAGTTCATCAATCTTCTTTGCAATCTCACCATCACTCATCGCTACATGACCGCGCCCATAAGTATTGACGTAAATATTGATGGGACGTGCCACACCGATAGCATAAGATACCTGTACCAGCATCTCGTCGGCCACACCGGCAGCTACCAGATTCTTGGCAATGTGACGGGCAGCATAAGCAGCACTGCGGTCCACCTTGCT
>ERZ791618.488-NODE-488-length-19339-cov-1.655518_pt1 | contig 19339 bp, 15 predicted proteins | sample MGYA00510059_ERZ791618 | MGnify/ENA primary metagenome ERZ791618 (study PRJEB30046, sample SAMN00715159) | human gut metagenome | study: EMG produced TPA metagenomics assembly of the A metagenome-wide association study of gut microbiota in type 2...
GGAGGAGCGGGCGAAGGATCTCCAGATTGACTGTCGAGTCCCGTTCCAATTGGAGGGTGATATCGTTCGATACCTTAGTCAACTTATCCGTGATGTGGTGTATGCAATCAGTACCCGTGAGGATGATCCCTAAATCCCCGGCGTGGAAAGACACACGGGTGGTATCGATATCCGTCCGGGCATGCAAGGTCAGCGTTTTCGGCTTGAAACTTTGTTTCGGGGTGACGACCTCCCAGTTTCCTAACGTAACGTCGATCGTGTTATCTTCATCCAGATTACTTTCTGCCTCGGCGAAGAGCTGGAAAGAGGTGGCGAAGGGATTTGCCATTAAGTGCATACCCTGTAAATCCATGTTCTCTACATCCGCTATCAACATCGCTTTCACCTCGTGCTTGTGGAGGGTCGCGTTTAAGGAGACATCCATTTTCGCCAACGGGTATTTGCTAAGCAAGTCCACTTTCAGTAAGTTCTTTTCCAGAGAGCCATCGATGGATACGTCTGATACCGATGAGGCGCCATAGCGTATATCCGATATCTTACCGTCCAGTTTGGCCCATGTACGTTCAGAGAAAGGGTCTGTGCCCCGGCCTTCTGCTTTAACAGAGGCGGTCAGCCAAAATAGAGAGTCTTTGGGCATGAAATGAGTAGGTTCCAGACTGTCTATCCGTAAATTAGCCTCATAAGCCAGTTTTACCGGATTATAGCGGGCGGTCAGACCTACTTTACCTTTATCTTGGGTAAGAACAAGCTCGGTGCGGTATTCTTGATTTGCGACTGTAGCTTCCCCCTTCAACTGAATTCCTGCCGGAATGGCAAATTGATCCCGTTGGGAGGCGGGAAGCATCGCCAGCAAAAAGTCCAGATTACCGGATCGAGCGTTTAACTGAATCTCACCGGTTCGCCGGATGCTATCCGTCACGGACTCCATGCTACCCGTGACGTTCATCTGAAACGCTCCCGGCAGCATGATATCGCCTTGTGTGATACGTATACTGGAGAGGTTGCCTTCTACGCCAGCCGTAATAGCGAGAGACTTATCCGGATAGGCTTTCTTGAAATCCTCCGGTAGGGAACCTGCCGCTATCAATAAATCTTCTTTCCCCAACGAGGCGTTTAACAGGGCTTTCATGCTACCTTGCGGATGATCCTCGAGGGAGCTCCAAGGGATAGTCGCTGTCAATCTCACTTCGGAATTTGGTGTCTGGAGAAGTAGGTCCGGTACGTCTATCTGTTCATGGTCACTCCGGACATTTCCTGCTAATGCCGAAACCTTGAGGCCGGAACGTTCTTCCACGAAGAATTCCTTGATGTGGGCGTTTATTTCTTTTCCTTGATATAAGATGGAATCGATAGAAGTGTTCAGGTTCGTTAAACTGATATGGGAGAAATCGAGTCCTTGCTCGGGTGCCGCGTAATTCCCGTCATAAGCGAATGTAGAATTCGTTATGTCAAAGTTTCTCGCCTTATATTGTTCCGCTCCAAGATCTACGAGGCCGTTATTTAGCCCGGCTTTATTTACGAAAGCCGTAAGGCGTAAGGAATCCGAGGGCATTTGTAGGGCGAAGGCTACCCGGTCCAAACTAATTTTATCCAGCTTGAGTACCCAGTTCAGAGGTGTGGAAGTCGTGTCTTCTTTCGAGGTTGAATCATTTAATAGAAGGGTAATGGCGGTATCGGATAAATCTACGGTATTAAATGTAGCTTTCTCCTCGGACAGGTCTATACGATCGGCGTGCAGGTAAAGCTTTCCCAAGAATCCTTTGATTTCCATACCTTCAATCATAGTCCCGGTGTTAACCTTTACGTTCCGGAGGTCGATCGTCTCTACCAATACTTGCTTCCGCAAAAAAGGAAGGGCACGAACCCGTACCGTCAAGCTCTGTAAACTCAACAAGGTATCGGCGGGAGGATTTACGACCTCGACACCCTTAACCGTAAGGTCTAACGGGAAAGATAGCCTAATCTGCTCGATCCCGATTTGCATACCAGTCGCTTTTCCCGCATATTCGGTCGCTTTCCGTACCGCGAAGTTTTGGAAAGGAGGTATATATAGTAATATAGAGAGTAACAATACCAATGCGATCGGTATTAGGCATATCACTCCTATCCGTTTAATCCATACTCTCATATTGATACGTTTCTCTTTTTCTTATTTGTTTATTTGCCTGTTTTTATGACGATCGCTCCGTTTGCGCCTCTTACCCCGTATTCACCGGCGTCTTTCAATACTCTTAATTCCGAGACATCTTCGACGGGAATCGTGTTTAGAACAGATAGGTCCATCGGTATACCGTCTACCACTACTAGCGGGTCACTAGGACTGTTTAGGGAAACGCTCGCACGGATGCGTACGGAACCATCGGCGAATGTTATGCCACTCATCCTTCGTAGCAAGCAATAGAGATCCCGGCATCCGGTTTTCTGTATCTCTTCTTTATTCATAACGCTTGAGCTTACTATTTTGTTTCGTTCCCTTTCCATAATTTCTTTCAGGGCCTCATCCGGTTCAAAACTACGCTTTGCGTTGAATGTGCTATTCTCTAAAGTAATGGTTATATAATTGTATCCGTTGACCGGGACTTTGACTACATTTCTTGTTTTCTTAATAGTGACGAACAAGGTATCATTCAGGTTAGCCCCCGGGATGGTGAATACGCCATGTTTGTTCGTTTTCACGGTGATCGGATTCTGACTGCCTAGCGTGACCGGATAGCGTTTGATTATTTTATCGCTGATGTCACGCAATACACCGACTAAAGTATCATTCTGTGCCAAAAGTATTTGGCTGCTGAATAATAAGATGATGATTGAAAGATAATGTATTGTTTTCATAGCTCAATCTTTTTAGCTGAACATAACACAAAGATAATATAATATTTCTTAAAGGCAGAGTTTTAGGGTAAATTCGTAATAGGTATTATTTTTACGTTTCTATGTGGTCTCATTTGTCGCTAAAATGAGATTACTATAAATGGAAATCATTACATTTGCCAAAATAAAATGAACGGTATGGAATTAGATTTAGCCTATTTGTGTAAGGAGGTTCGAGAAATAGCTCGTGCTTCTGCGACATTCTTAAAAGAAGAACGCCGAAAGTTTGACCGGAACTTAGTGGAGGAAAAAAGTGCTCATAACTATGTATCTTATGTGGATAAAGAATCGGAACGACAGATCATAGAGGCTTTGTCTACTTTGCTACCCGAGGCTGGTTTTATCGCGGAGGAAGGCTCTGGAAGTTTGACCGATGAGGAATATTGTTGGGTAATTGATCCATTGGACGGTACTTCAAACTATATTCATGATATCGCGCCTTATTGCGTGAGTATCGCTTTAAGAAATCGGAAGGAGTTATTGTTAGGAGTAGTCTATGAGGTGTGTAGGGACGAGTGTTTCTATGCCGTGAAAGGCGGTAAGGCTTACTTGGATGGGAATGAGATACATGTATCGGATGTCTCAGTACTGGATAACGCTTTCATTGCGTTGGGTTTCCCTTATAACTCTGATGCTTATCGTCCGGTAGCCGCTCATTTGGTTGATAGGTTGTATGGTTTTGCGGGAGGTACCCGTTTGATGGGATCTGCCGCCGCTGAACTGTGTTATGTGGCAGCAGGACGTTTTGATGCCCGTATAGAAGCCTTTTTAGGCCCTTGGGACGTAGCTGCTGGTGCCTTGATTTTATTGCAGGCCGGAGGAAAAATATCGGATTTCAATGGAGGAGAGAACTGGGCTTCGGGTGAACAGGTAGTTGCCAGCAATGGCAAGGTTCATTCTCTTGCGTTGTCTTTGTTGCCCTAATACTAGAGTAATCCTGCGTATTCTAGTGCTTCTGTGTGTATTTAAAAGGTAAAAGAGTTTAAACTTACTTCTTATTTGCGGGGTGTTTGATCCGTTTTGATTTTCAAAACAGATGGGGGAATACAAATACCCGTAAATCCTTGTATGTGTCTAATTCAGTAAAAATCAAGACTTTTAGGATTAGAGATTTTACTTACATTTGTGGAAAATAAAAATGTTACAGAGTATGAAAAACAATCTATACGTCTTTTTTCTGTTCTTTATTACTGGACTAATGTCATGTAGCCATCACTCAGGTCTATATGAACATGCGGAAAAGATAATGTCCCAACATCCCGATAGCGTTTTAACATTGCTATCAACAATACAAGATGTAAATGATCTTTCAGAAAAGGATCGTGCTATGTACTACCTACTTTTGACAGAAGCAGAAGATAAAACTTATAAGAAGCACGAGTCAGACTCATTAATTGCAATAGCTACAGAATATTTTGATAAGACAGATGATGTGAAAAGAAAAGCAAAAGCTTGGTATTATAGAGGACGTGTTGTTGATGATTTGAAAGATGCTCCACGGGCGCAGGATTATTATTTAAAAGCTTTACAAAATGAGATGGAGATTACTGATTATGCTTTTCTTGGACGTTTATATAATAGTATAGGGATGCTTTATACCTATCAAGAAGTATATGAAAAAGCGGTTTTTTATCAGAAAAAATCATTGCGAAGCTTTGAGTTACTTAAAGATTCTATTGGGCAATCGTTTGTGTTAAGGGATCTTGGAAGAAATTTTACAGCTCTTAGTGAGAATGATAGTGCTATCTTTTATTATGAAAGGGCTTTGATTATAGGTGATAAATCTAGCAAACCTTCTATTTATAAAGAATAGGGAATTTGTTTATGAACAAAGGTGATTATTCTAAAGCATATGAGTGCCTTAAGTCTACTTTATGTTTCCCTTTGAAGAAGACCGTATTAGATCCTGTAAATTTAGCATTTGGTAAATTGTATCAAAAAACCAATAAAATTGATTCAGCATACTATTATTTAAATATTTGTGTGGCTAGTCCAAGGTTGCAAACTCGTGCAGGAGCATATTATTTTTTGGCTGAACTAGAGAAAGATAGAAAGCATTGGGAAGAATATGCAAAGAACCAGATTCAATATGAAGTTTTAAGAGATTCGATGAATATGATTAAACAAACAGAATCGATTAGAAAGATGGAGAGGCTGTATGATTATCATCAAACAGAAGCTAAATTATTACAAGCTAAAATCTCTTTAGAACAAATGAAGTTAGATAATCTTTATATGTGGCTGCTTGTGATAGCTAGTTTGTTACTTGTTGTTTTTGTCTTTGTTTTTGCAAATATACAATTGAAAAAGAAAAGGATACGTTTGCAGGAGCATAAAGAAAAATTGGTAGCGTTGAAGAAAAAACGGGAAGAAGATCAAACTCGAATAGAAGAAAACGAGAATAAAATAGCAGATTTGGAAGCTCAATTACAGCGATCTTGTGAAGCTCATGGAGAAAGAGAAAAAGAATTAATAGCTCTTAGAAAGCTTAAATTGGAAGCTGAAAATAAGAGTTTAGAATGTGTCAAAACTGAAAATCTGCTGTTAATAGAGAAGTTTTGTGTTTCTGATATTTATTATCGTTTTCATGTAAAAGAAGAATGGAGGCCTAAGCCTGAAGATTGGAAGGAGTTATTTAAATGTTTGGATGAAACATATGATAACTTTACTCATCGTTTGGTCGGGGTAGCTCCAAAATTGACAACAACAGAATTGAGAGTGAGTTGCTTAGTTAAAGCGAATGTACCTCCTGTTACTATTGCGATGTTGATCGTGACGACTCCAACAAATGTTTCAATGATCCGAAAACGTCTTTATGAGAAAATTCATTCAGAAACAGGCTCTTCAGAGAAGTTTGATAAGTTTATCCGAGAGTTTTAAATATAATTGTGCATGTTTTGTGCAATAAATATGTCCTTGTTATTTTAAGGATAGGTGTATGTTTGTTGCACAATTAATACACATATCATTATGAGAAAAGTAAACAAATTTACCTTTTGTGCAATTTTATTTGCAATGCTTCTAGTACAACCTCTGTTGGCTGATATTATCCCTACAGAAGGCATTTGGGATGACGAACGTTATCGTTCTATTAATACAAACTGTCCTCCAGTAGTATCAATCGAAGGAGACATTCTTTCCTTGAGCTTTGAAGATGCTTTATCAAACTTGACCGTATGTGTCATGAATGATGAAGGAGTGAAAGTCTATGAAGATGTTGTTTCTTCAGAGGCAGGTGGAACTTATTCTTTCTCTTTAGCGGGAGAAGCAAATGGCCAGTATCAGGTTGTGTTGTTACATCGGTTGGGACACTTGACCGGTAGCTTTACCTTGGAATAAAAAATTAAGAGGTTTTGTAAGAAGAAAGAGCTGTTAAGCTTCTCGGTAAAATGGGAAGCACAGCTCTTTTTTATTTGGACAACTGTACCAAATACGAATCTTTACTTGAAAACGTATCTATGTATATGTTTTACCGCTAAACGTATCATTAATCAGCCGGGAGTCATTCTGTTTATTGTATATTTCTTGAAAATAGGCTCCATTGTAGCCTGATTTACTATTCATAGAAATAGCGATTAGTATTAATAGAAATTCAAAATACTATGGATACTAATCGGAGCTTGGATAGATACGATTTTATTGTATGTTGATTATTAGGTGTATAGGTAATGGTTTGGAAATATTAGACTTATTGTACTTTTTAAGAGATCAAATTTGGTGTGGTTGGGCTATTTTTATTTCCAAATGGTGTTATTTCATGACTATATTATAACTTGAAAAATTCATAGTTATGAAATTCACAACTCATAACTATGTTTTAAAAAAAACATAACTATGAAATTTTATAGGATTTAGCTGTTAAAATCAATATGGATTTTCCCCTTGTCTAAGAAATGACAGGACAATACTATTATATATGCCGTTTATTCTGTATTTTTGCCAGAAAAATTAGCAGACATGGCTGAAAGCAAAGTTGAACACCTATTGGATAGCATTCATTTTCCGGAAGACCTGAGACATTTGTCACAGGATAAGTTGGAGCAGGTATGTGCCGATTTGCGTCAATATATTATCAATGTTTTGTCTGAGAATCCCGGTCACCTAGGTGCAAGCCTTGGTACGGTAGAGCTGACAGTCGCCCTTCATTATGTATTCAATACCCCCTATGACCGTATTGTCTGGGATGTCGGGCATCAAGCTTACGGACATAAAATACTTACAGGAAGGAAAGATATTTTCCATACGCTCCGTAAGTTTAAAGGAATTAGCGGCTTCCCTAATCCTGCGGAAAGTGAGTATGACGCTTTTATCGCCGGACACGCCTCAAATTCAATCTCTGCGGCGATGGGTATGTCGGTAGCCTCGGCCTTGAAGAAGGAACTGGATCGCCATGTGATCGCCGTGATCGGGGATGGCGCTATGACCGGAGGACTCGCCTTCGAGGGGTTGAATAATGCGTCTGCCAACCCTAATAATTTGTTGATTATCCTGAATGATAACGATATGGCGATAGATCATAGCGTAGGTGGTCTTAGCCAGTATTTAGTGGATATAACGACGAGTCAAGCCTATAATAAAATGAGATACGATGTGTATCGAGGCTTAAAGAAGATCAAGCTCATCAATAACGATCGCCGGGAAACATCTTACGTTTTAACAATAGCCTTAAAGCATTGCTTACCCAGCAACATAATTTATTTGAAGGCTTCAGCATCCGTTACTTCGGTCCGGTGGATGGGCATGATGTAAATTATCTGGTGAAGGTATTGAATGATATAAAAGATATGCAAGGCCCTAAGCTGTTGCATATCAAAACGAAAAAAGGAAAAGGCTTTAAACCTGCGGAAGAGTCCGCTACGGAATGGCATGCTCCCGGAAAGTTCAATAAGGAAACCGGCCAGCGTATTATCGTTCGTAAATTAGATGAACCTCAATTATATCAAGACGTGTTCGGTCATACATTGGTAGAGCTTGCGGAGAAAGATGAGCGTATTGTAGGCGTAACTCCGGCTATGCCTTCCGGTTGCTCGATGACTTATATGATGAAAGCCTTCCCGGATCGTGCGTTTGATGTGGGAATTGCGGAAGGGCATTCCGTAACTTTCTCTGCCGGATTAGCTAAGGAGGGAATGATACCTTTCTGCAACGTGTATTCTTCGTTTATGCAGCGTGCGTATGATATGGTTATCCATGATGTAGCTTTGCAAAAACTACATATGGTGATCTGTCTGGATCGTGCGGGATTAGTGGGAGAGGATGGAGCTACACATCATGGCGTGTTTGATTTAGCATATCTTCGTCCGATACCGAATTTGGTAATCGCTTCCCCATTGAATGAGTTGGATTTACGGAATTTGATGTATACAGGCTATGCTGCTTTTAATGGCCCGTTCGTAATCCGTTACCCTAGAGGTAAGGGGGAGATGAAAGATTGGCGTAACGAGATGCAAGTATTGCCTATAGGAAAAGGGAAAAAGTTGCGTGACGGGGATGATATCGCCGTACTTTCTATCGGACCGATCGGAAACGAGGTGATCAAAGCCATCGAGATGGTGAAAGAAGAGGGGGTATCGATAGCCCATTACGATATGATCTACTTGAAACCGTTGGATGAGGAGCTGTTGCATGAGATCGGGCGGAAATATAACCGTATTATTACGGTAGAGAATGGAGTGATAAAAGGTGGTTTTGGTAGCGCTGTCCTTGAGTTTATGGCAGACAATGGTTATACGCCTCATGTAAAGCGTATCGGAGTGCCGGATGCGTTTATCGAGCATGGTTCTATACCGGAACTGTATCAATTATGTGGTATGGATGCCGAGAGCATTGCGAAACAGTTGAAAAAGGAGAATTGATTATTGTCAATTAATAAAATATGAAAATTGTCATAGCCGGTGCGGGAGAAGTAGGTACACATTTAGCGAAAATGTTATCTCAAGAGAATCAGGACATCATTTTGATGGATCCGAATGAGGAACGGCTGAATTTTTCAAAATCTAGCATGGAGATTCTCCCTATGGTCGGGAATCCGACCTCGCTTAGAGATTTGGAGGAAGCGGGGATCAAGAAAGCGGACTTGTTCGTAAGTGTTACTCCCGAGGAGACTACCAATGTGACGGCTTGTATGTTGGCTCATAATCTAGGAGCGCATCGTACGTTGGCCCGAATCAATAATTACGAATATTTATTACCCAAAAATAAAGAGCTGTTCGAGAAATTAGGAATCAACTCGATGATTTATCCTGAGATGTTGGCGGCTAAGGAGATCGTGACAGCTGTACGCCGTCCGTGGACACGCCAATATTGGGAGCTGTTTGGTGGAGCTTTAATTCTGATAGGTGTTAAAGTTCGGGATAATTCCCGTTTGGTGAACCGGGTATTGGCCGAATTGCTAAATGAGCAGAAGCTATATCATATTGTCGCTATTAAGCGAAAGAACGAGACGATAATCCCCCGTGGTACGGACCGGATAGAGTCTGGTGACATCGTATTCTTTACGACGACCCGATCTCATATAGAGGATGTGCGCTTACTGGCCGGAAAGAAAGATCCGGAAGTAAAGAAGGTTATTATTATGGGAGGAAGCCGTATCGCTATCCGTGCTTGCCAATATTTACCGAATAACATCCGGGTAAAAGTAATTGAGGCTAATAAAGAGAAAAGTCATCGAATCGCTGAGGTAGTGCCTAGTAATGTCTTGATTATAAACGGAGATGGCCGTGATACTGATTTGTTGATGCAAGAAGGCATCAAGGATGCGCAGACTTTTATAGCTTTGACGGAAAATTCCAGCACGAATATATTGGCATGTCTGGCCGCTAAGCGTTTAGGTGTGTTTAAGACAATCGCTAAGATTGAGAATATCGATTATATCCAATTGGCGGAAAGTATGGACATCGGTTCGGTTATCAACAAAAGCTGATAGCGGCCAGCCATATCTATCAATTTCTTCTGGATGCGGATGTCTCTAACGTGAAATGTTTGACCTTTGCGAATGCGGATGTAGCGGAGTTGGTGGCTCGACCGGATTCAAAGATTACCAAGAAACAAGTCAAGGATCTCCGTCTGCCGAAAGATATGACTCTCGGTGGGTTGATTCGTGACGGTGAACCTATGATGATCAAGGGTGATACTCAGATACAGGCATACGATCATGTTGTCGTATTCTGCCTGGATACGGCTATGCGTAAGCTGGAGGACTACTTTAACTAGTTGATAGTTATGTTGAACGTACGTTTTATAGTGAAGATGCTAGGGGTGATGTTCATCCTTGAGACTTTTTTTATGCTGGCTGCTACTGTCGTAGCCTTCCTTTATCGGGGGAGTGATGTCTATCCGCTTCTTATTTCAAGCGGAATCTTATTCGGGACCGGTTTTTTGTTCTACTCTATGGGCGTTAAGGGAATGAACACTCGGCCGGCCGGCGGGAAGGAATGTTGATCGTGACATTGACTTGGATTTTATTCTCTTTATTTGGAATGTTACCATTCTATATTGGAGGATATATAGATAATGTGACCGATGCCTTTTTCGAGACCATGTCCGGATTTACGACTACAGGCTCTACTATTTTAACGAATATAGAGACATTGCCTAAAGGTATCTTATTCTGGCGGAGTCTTACACAGTGGCAGGGAGGTATCGGTATGGTCGTATTCACCGTGGCTTTGATGCCTATTTTCGGAGGTGGTGCCTCGCAGATGTTTGATGCCGAAACGCCCGGTATAACCCATGAACGTTTTCGTCCTCGTATTACGCAAGTCGCTAAACGCCTGTGGGGGGTGTATGTTTTTCTGACACTTTTTTTAGTCGGCCTTTTATGGGCTGGTCCGATGAATTTGTATGATGCGGTAAATCATGCGTTCACGGCTATATCTACTGGTGGATATTCAACCAAAAACGCAAGTATCGCTTATTGGAATTCCTCTTATATAGAGTATGTAATAACTATTTTCATGTTTATCGGAGCTACCAATATGACATTGGTTTATTTCTGTTTTAATGGAAATGTGAAGAAATTGATTAAAGATGAGGAGTTTCGCTGGTTTTTCTTTTTTGTTTTAAGCGCTATTATCGTTGTCATGGTGTGGATCTTGTACCTTGGATTCGCCTCGGATGTAGAGAATGCGTTCCGTAAGGCGGCTTTCCAAGTGGTGACCTTGGTTTCTACCTGTGGATTCGCTACGGATGACTATATTCCTTGGGGACCGTTTTTCTGGTTTATCGCATTGATCTTGATGTTTATTTGTGGATGCGCCGGATCTACTTGCGGTGGCTTGAAGATGGGACGCTTCGTTATTTTAACGAAGAATCTCTCCAATGAATTTAAGAAACAGACACATCCCCATGCGGTGATTCCAGTACGAATGAACGGACATGTCGTATCTGGTGATATCGTACACCGTGTGTTAGCTTTTGTGTTCGCTTATATTACGTTAATCGTGGTGAGTTGTTTGGCTTTATCTTTGGATGGGATGGGATTTTCGGAGGCGATTGGTGCCGCTGTTTCTGCTATAAGTAACGTAGGGCCCGGCTTGGGAACGCTTGGTCCGGTAAGTAATTTTGCGGATGTCCCCACGGTGTCGAAATGGTTTCTGTCTTTTTTGATGTTAACAGGGCGTCTGGAGATATTTACGGTATTAACGATATTAGTCCCCGGTTTTTGGAAACAGTAAAATTATTGAAAATGAAAAGTATACAGGTCATTGCTAGTCTGCTGTGTGGTATTCTGTATTGTGGGATTTCTTTAAATGCCCAGAATGTATTGAAAGCAACGGGTTGGATGCCAGAGCACACATTTACTTCCGGAATAGAAGGTCCGGCTGTAGATAGCGAAGGAAATTTATATGCCGTAAATTATAAGAAAGAAGGGACGATCGGTATTGTACGCCCAGATGGTAGCCATGGCTGTTTTCTCGTTTTGCCGGAAGGATCTACCGGGAATAGTATCCGCTTCGGGAAAGACGGAAATATGTACGTGGCGGATTATACAGGGCATAATATCTTAAAAGTGGATATGAAATCTAAGAAGATCAGCCTATTCGCTCATGAGCCAAAGATGAATCAACCAAACGATATTGTATTTGCCCCCAATGGAAATATGTATGCGAGTGACCCGGATTGGCGAATCAAAAAGGCCAACTTTGGTTGATTACCCCGGATGCGAAAGTCTCCTTATTGGAGACGAATATGGGAACGACTAATGGCATCGCTGTGAGTGAGGATGGTAAACGCTTGTACGTTAATGAATCTGCCCAATTAAAAGTCTGGGTATATGATATATGCCTGGATGGTACTTTAAGGAATAAACGTCTATTTCATACTTTTGAGGGGTACGGTATGGATGGTATGAAGTGTGACGAGAAAGGAAATCTTTATATTTGCCGTTATGATAAGGGTACTATAGCTTTGTTAAATCCGCAAGGAGATTTAGTTGAAGAGATTCAATTGACAGGAAAACAGCCGTCTAACTTAACATTTGGAGGACCTGATCATCGTCAATGTTATGTGACATTGCAGGATCGGGGTTGTTTTGAAACCTTAAGGTTCCTTATCCGGGAAAAGAATGGTAACCCGATATACGTTTTTGATTAATTTTGCGTTATAATAGGTACGGAATATTAAAAAGATATATAGATGATAGAATATATAAAGGGTGAAATCGTGGAACTTACACCTACACGTATGATTTTGGAGTGTGGTGGTATAGGCTACGAGCTGAATATATCCTTGAATACATATAGTGCGTTTGGGAACAAGACTACCGGAAAAATATATATATATGAGGTAATCCGGGAAGATGCTCATTTACTATTTGGCTTTGCCGAGAAAATCGAAAGGGAGTTGTTCCTTTTGCTTACTTCCGTTTCCGGCGTGGGACCGAATACCGCACGCATGATCCTTTCTTCTCTACCGCCATCCGAATTGGTTCAAGTGATCGGTTCGAAGAATGAGGCCGCATTGACTGCCGTGAAAGGGATTGGTTTGAAGACGGCCCAGCGTATCTTGGTAGATTTGAAAAATAAGGTGAAACCTATGGAGAGTATGGCCGGAAACTTGCCGGAGGCATCAGTCTCTAATGGAGCGGTAACCGAGGAGGCCGTAGCCGCATTGGTTATGTTGGGTTTCCAGAAAGCGGCTTCGCAAAAAGCGGTATCCGCTATTTTGAAAGGCTCGCCCACTTTAGCTGTGGAACAAGTAATTAAAACTGCGCTTAGAATGCTTTGATAATTGACAATTGAGGATTAACGATTAACAATTGACAATTAAATGAGAAAATGAGAAAACGAATACTGAAATATTCCATATGGATCGTTGTATTATTGTTTGGTGTCGGCTTGTATTCGCTGAATGCTGATTACCTTGCGTATACATCATCTTTGCCGGAATTGGAGTTGCTGGAAGCTCCGGAGGATACGATTCCTCCCCGTTATCCGGTAGCTAAAACTACACCGGAGGAATATCAAGATATCGTGAAACAATCACCTGCCGATTTGCGTGATCCGGAGAATGTCAAGACTACGATTGAGTATGATTTAAAGACGAATACGTATATTGTCCGTACGAAATTAGGCGATATGGAGATTGGTACGCCGATGAGTTTAACCCCAGCGGAATACCAAGATTATTCTATGCAACAATCACTTCGTTCCTATTTCCGCCAAAAGAACGAGGAAGAATTCCAAAAAGCTACGAATAAAAGTTTAACTTAACCGATATGCAGTTTAATATCGGTGCGGCGGAACGTATTTTCGGCCCCGGTGGAGTACGTGTAAGAACACAAGGTTCGGCCGAGATCACGATGGGATTGAAGACGAATAAGAATAATGATCCTTCTCTTCCGGAGCGTTCCCGTAAACGTACTTTCTTCAATTTTGACGAGAGTGTGCAGTTGAATGTACAAGCCTCGGTGGGTAGCAAGGTGAATTTCGGAATGAATTACAATACCGAGACCTCTTTTGATTTCGATTCCAAAAAATTGAAGTTGGCGTATACAGGCGAGGAGGATGAGATTATCAAGTCGTTAGAAGCCGGTAACGTGAGCATGAATACCAGCAATTCCTTGATTAATGGAGGTGCGGCTTTATTTGGTATGAAAGCGGATTTACAATTTGGTAAGTTGCGAGTGAACGCCTTGTTTGCCCAGCAGGAATCTGAATCCAAGACGGTTAGCTCAAAAGGGGGCGTGCAGACGAAGCCCTTCGAGATCAAGGTGGATGAATACGACGAGAACCGTCACTTCTTCTTGGGCCATTATTTCTATGATAACTACGATAAGTTTATGGAGTCTTTGCCTACCGTCACCTCCGGTATCGAGATCTCCAAGATAGAAGTATGGGTAACCAATAAACGCGGTAATTATGACCAGTCCCGCAATATCGTAGCTTTCACCGATTTGGGAGAAAATGAATCTCGTAATATCGGTAATACTGCGTTGGTGATGCCTTCCGGAACGGACAGACGTCCGAATAATTCCGCAAACAATTTATATATGACTTTAACCACTCAATTTACGGATGCCCGTAAGATAAGTATGGTTAATGATGCGTTGAAAGGCTCCATGGAGGGAGGACGGGATTTTGAAAAAATCGAGAGTGCCCGTTTGCTAGAGTCATCTGAGTATACATTAAACAAGAAATTGGGTTATATTTCTTTGAGGACTCAGTTACAGGCTGATGAGGTATTGGGTGTCGCTTTTAGTTTTATCTATAATGGCAAGACCTATCAAGTCGGTGAGTTCTCTACGGATAATAAAGAGAATACGAGCGACTGTATTTATGTGAAGTTGCTAAAGGGCATCACGATGTCGCCTGATATGATGTTCTGGGACTTGATGATGAAGAACGTATACTCATTGGGTGCTTATTCGGTGCAGAAAGAGAAGTTTAAGTTAAACGTTACCTACCAGAGCGATTCTACCGGTACGTATGTAAACTATCTTCCGGAAGGTAATTGTGCGAATCAAATCTTGATTCGGGTATTAGGGCTGGATCGCTTGGATACCTATGACAATCCGAATCCGGATGGTTTCTTCGATTTTATTGACGGTTATACGATACAGGCGGAGACCGGTAAGATTATATTCCCTTGTGTACAACCTTTCGGCTCGAAATTACGGGAAAAGGTAGGTAATGCCTATGCCAGTAAATATGTATTCCAAGAGTTGTATGACTCGACATTAACCGTTGCCCGCCAGATCGCCGAGAAAAATAAATTTCTTTTAAGTGGTGAGTATAAAGCCTCGTCGGGTTCGGAGATCGACTTGGGAGCTACTAACGTGGCCCGTGGATCCGTACGTGTCACGGCAGGAGGAGCTACACTGACCGAGAATGTGGATTATACGGTAGATTACAGTTTAGGACGTGTGACGATCTTGAATGAGAGCATCATATCGAGTGGGACACCCGTTAGCGTATCTCTGGAGAACCAGTCTACTTTTAATATGCAGCGAAAGACGATGATCGGGTTAGACTTGAATTACCAGTTCAATAAGGACTTCATGGTCGGTGCCACGGTTATGCATATGTCGGAAATGCCTCTTACGGTAAAAACCACTTTGGGGGATGAGTCTATAAAGAATACTTTATGGGGCTTGAATACCTCTTATAAAGCCGAGAGCCAGTGGTTGACAAATGTATTTGATAAGTTACCCTTGTTGACATTGACCAAACCTAGCCAAATCTCATTCAATGCGGAATTCGCTCATTTAATAGCGGGACATTATGAGAATCAATATACGGGTGGTTACTCTTATTTGGATGACTTCGAGTCTACACAAAGTGGTATGGATCTTTTGAACCCGTATGCTTGGAACTTGGCGAGTACCCCCTATGAAGATTCGAATCCTAAATTTCCGGAAGCGGAGAAGGTGAACGATATCGCTTATGGTAAAAACAGAGCTTTGTTGGCTTGGTATACGGTAGACGGAATCTTCACACGGAAGAGTTCCTCTTCCCGCCCTCGACATCTTACGAATGATGATTTATCGAATCATTACACCCGTGGAGTCAGTTATAAAGAGATCTTCCCGAATAAAGAGTGGGAACCAATGATAATACGACTTTGCCTGTATTAAACCTCGCTTTTTACCCGAATGAGCGTGGTCCGTATAACCTAGATGCGGAAAATGTAAACTCGGACGGTACGTTGGGTAATCCGGAAAAACGTTGGGGCGGTGTAATGCGTAAGATCGAGCCTAGCGATTTGGAATCTGCCAATTATGAATATATCGAATTCTGGCTTTTAGACCCGTATCTTGAGGACGAGACAGCCGAGGGTGGTGACCTATACTTTAACTTGGGTGAGATTTCCGAGGATATCTTGAAAGATGAGCGGAAATTCTTTGAGAATGGTATGCCCGTGGACGGTGATATGTCGAAAGTTGATACGACTGTTTGGGGTAAGGTGCCTCGCACGCAAAGTACGGGATATGCGTTTGATGCCCAAAATCGTGAGCTGCAAGATGTCGGTTTGAACGGTCTTTCTACGGAGGAAGAGCAAATTTTCCCTACGTATGCGGATTATTTGAATAAATTGAGGGCGAAACTATCCGGTGAGACAATCTCTAAGATGATGGATGATCCGTTTTCTCCTTTTAACGATCCTGCCGGGGATAATTATCACTATTTCCGTGGGGATGATTACGATGCTAAGGAGTTGGATATCTTATCTCGCTATAAACGATATAACGGTACAGAGGGAAACTCACAAGAATCCGATCAAAGATATGCTACAGCCGGAAAGAGTACACCAGATGTGGAAGATATCAATGGCGATAATACGTTGAATGAGACAGAGAAATATTTTGAGTACAAGATCTCTCTCCGTCCAAAAGATTTGCAGGTCGGTGTAAACAACATCGTTGATGAGCGTACTCCGGAAGTAACCTTAATGAATGGTGATAAGGAGAAAGTAAAATGGTATCTATTTAAGATTCCTATTAAAGATTATGAGAAGAGGGTTGGAGCGATCCGGGATTTCAAGACAGTCCGTTTCATGCGTATGTATATGACAGGATTCCGTAAGTCTACGGTTCTGCGTTTCGGTACCTTGGAATTGGTTCGTGGTGATTGGCGTACTTATACGCAGGATTTGTCAAATCCTCTTATTCCGCCAAAGTCTGATGGACAGATCGTCGTATCTTCTGTAAATATAGAGGAGAACGGGCAGCGTCAGCCGGTCAACTATGTGTTGCCTCCGGGTATCAGCCGTATGTTCGATTCCAGTCAGCCTCAGTTGCTTCAACAGAACGAGCAGGCATTGTCTATGAAGATAACGGATTTATCTCCTGCGGATGCACGTGCGGTTTATAAATCTACCGCTATGACCTTCGCCGGTATAAACGATTACAAATGTTCGCTCATGCGGAAGCGCCGATTGTGAGAGCAAGACTTTGTCGAATGGTGATTTCTCTGTATTTATTCGTTTAGGTTCTGACTATAAGAATAATTATTATGAGTATGAGGTGCCTTTGGATCTGACTCCCCATAGTACTATTCTTTATAATACGAACAATAGTGCGGATCAAGAAAAAGTATGGCCTTTAAATAATACCTTGAATTTTAAACTGGAGACTCTAACCGACTTGAAGTTGGAGCGAAATAAATTGAAACGTCAAGGACAGGGAAATATAAGCTACCAAAAGGTTTATTCGAAAAATGATCCGGATAATACGCGTAATAAAATCAGTATCATCGGTAACCCTAGCTTAGCGGAGGTGAAAGTGATCATGATCGGCGTACGTAATAATACGGGTGATATCAAGAGCGGTGAGGTTTGGGTAAACGAACTTCGTATGACCGATTTCGACGAGAAAGGCGGTTGGGCCGCTAATGCGAATCTGAACGTCGCTTTATCCGATTTGGGTACGGTCAATGTAAGTGGACGAATGGAAACCGCTGGTTTCGGTGCGTTGGATCAGTCGCTGGCCGAACGTCGGATGGATGATTATTCGCAATATAGTGTGGCGACCTCGATTGAGTTGGGTAAGTTGTTCCCTGAGAAAGCAAAGGTTAGCATACCTTTTTACTATGCTTATTCGAAAGAGACTACAACTCCTGAGTATGATCCGTTGAATGAGGATATTAAGCTTTCGGACGCTTTGGATGCGGTAGAGACCCAAGCCGAGAAAGACTCCATCAAGAGTTATTCTTTGGATCAGACCACTATTAAGAGCGTCTCTTTCAATAACGTAAAGGTAGATATCCGTAGCAAGAACCCGATGCCGTATGATCCGGCGAATTTCTCGTTAGGTTACTCTTATAGCCAGAACAGTAAGAAGAACCCGGAGACCGAATATGAGACAACCAAGGATTACCGGGGTAATTTCGCTTATAATTATACGCCTTACGTGAAACGTTCCGACCCTTCGAGAAGCTGAAGAAGAATAATGGATATACGAAATATATCAAGCAATTCGGACTGAATTACGTTCCGTCGAATATTAGTTTCCAGACGGCGATGATGCGGAATTACTATGAGATTAAGCTAAGGGATTTGACAAGTTCTACGGATGGAGGTAACCAGTTGCTCTCATTCAGTCACAATTTCTTGTGGGACCGTGCCTTCAGTTTGCGTTGGGACTTTACGAATAATCTGAGCATGACGTTTACTTCCGGTACGAATGCCCGTATCGAGGAACCGAATGTTCAAGTTAATAAGAAATTGAATCCGGATGATTATCAGGTATGGAAGGATTCCGTAAAGCAAAGTATCCGTGATTTGGGCACTCCTTTGAAATATGACCAAACGTTTAATGTCACTTGGAATATGCCATTGCAATTCATACCGGCATTAGACTGGGTAAATAGTTCATTGACTTATAATGCCACGTACAACTGGGATCGTGGAGCCAATGTCGCTAGTATTGAGCTGGAACAGGGTAATATAATAAAGAACCAACGTCAATTTGACTGGCAGGGTAGTTTCAATTTGCAGTCATTGTACAATAAGAATAAATATCTGAAGAAGATCAACCAGAAATTTATGGCCTCTTCCCGGGTAAGCGCTCGTCAACCGGAGAAAAAGAAGAAAGAGGTGAAACTAGAGAAAGAGATTCAATTGAGCCCGGATAGTGGAACGATCGTGCAGCATGGAATGTTTACGAAGAAGGTTCGTATCACGGCACGTGGAGCGGATGGGAAGGTCTATTCAATTAAATATAAGCCGATCAATTATGCCCAAGTCATGATCTTGAATAAAGATACGGCTCATTTGAAGTTGACGATCGTGCCCGGCCCGCAACCTTTGGAAGGAACCTTGACGAAAGTAGCGGAATATGGCAGTCGTTTCTTGATGATGCTGCGCCGGGTAAACGTGCAGTACTCGTTGATAGACGGTATGATGTTGAGTGGTTACGCTCCGGAGGTTGGTGATATGTTCGGGCAACGGCGTACAGGAACTTTGGCTCCGGGACTCGGTTTTGCCTTTGGAGCGGTAAGAAGGAGCTTTATCGACGAGGCAGACGAGC
>ERZ791618.493-NODE-493-length-19123-cov-4.642175_pt1 | contig 19123 bp, 18 predicted proteins | sample MGYA00510059_ERZ791618 | MGnify/ENA primary metagenome ERZ791618 (study PRJEB30046, sample SAMN00715159) | human gut metagenome | study: EMG produced TPA metagenomics assembly of the A metagenome-wide association study of gut microbiota in type 2...
CCCGCCACCAAAAAGCGCCCCCCCCCTTTTTTGTCGTATCCGTGATTTTTGCATCCGACATCAGATCTGCGCGTCCGGTCGGAGCCGGTAACGGGTTATACTGAGAAGCAATTCCGATTTTATAAGGCCGTGAAAGGCATCGGTAAATAGGGTCCGGTTTTTCAGCCGTTCGCAGCCATCTCCCGGTCGAATATTTCGTCGAAAAGCCGCCGGAGCTCTTGGCGGTTGCGGATCAGCTCGCGCAGTCGTGCGAGGCGCAGGGCATTGTCCGATTCCGGGATCCAGAGTCGGAGATAGCCTCCTTCCGCGTATTTATGTGTCAGGTGATCGACACAGCGGCGATATTGATCCTCGCGGTCCAGCTCCGGATAGTTCGCCAGCCCGTATTGTATCGTGCGGCGGACGATGGTCGGCGGGTCGATACAACGGTCGGCTTCGGCAACGATGCGTCCGTAAATCGTGCGGGGTTCGTGGTCCGACGAGGCGCGGTGGTCTTCCACCGCCTCACGCATGACGGCGATCTGCTGCGGCGAGAACCACTGCCGCAGTTTTGTATCCGCAGCGAGGATTTCCCCCGAATGGATATGGTGCATCTCCCGTCCTTTCTCCAGTCCCACGTCGTGGTAGGCCGCAATTGCGTAAACCATCTGCCGATCGACCTGGTAATGCCGGGCCAGTGCCAGACTCTGTTCGATGACTGTCCGGGCGTGTTCGGGTCCGTGGGCACGGTCGAAATGTTCGTAACGGGGGAGGATCGCCTGTTCGACGTAGGCTTGCAACTCTTTATTCATGTGTTTCGTAAAAAAAGTCCCTTCCATGGTAGGGGAAAGGGACTTTGGTTGTAGAAACCGGATGGTGGTATCTGGATAAATATCCTATTTTGCGTATGCCACGGATCGGGTTTCGCGGATGACGGTGATTTTTACCTGCCCCGGGTAGGTCATTTCGTCCTGGATCTTCTTGGCGATGTCGTGCGACAGGCTTTCGGACTCCATGTCGGAGAGCTTCTCCGCACCGACGATTACACGCAGCTCGCGGCCTGCCTGGATCGTATAGGTCTTCACTACGCCGGGGTAGGAGAGCGCGATGTCCTCCATCTCCTTCAGACGCTTGATATAGCTCTCGACCACCTCACGACGGGCTCCCGGACGGGCTCCCGAAATGGCATCGCAGACCTGGATGATCGGGGCGATAAGCGACGACATCTCGATTTCGTCGTGGTGGGCGCCGATCGCGTTGCAAACCTCGGGCTTCTCCTTGTATTTCTCGGCGAGTTTCATACCGATAATTGCGTGCGGCAATTCGGGTTCGTCGTCGGGCACCTTGCCGATGTCGTGCAACAGACCGGCGCGGCGGGCCGTTTTGGGGTTGAGCCCCAGCTCGGCAGCCATGATGCCGGCCAGGTTGGCCGTTTCGCGGGCGTGCTGCAATAGGTTCTGTCCGTAGGAGGAGCGGTATTTCATCTTGCCGATCATACGGATCAGCTCCGGATGCAGGCCGTGAATACCCAGGTCGATCGCGGTACGTTTGCCGACTTCGACGATCTCCTCTTCGATCTGCTTCTGTACCTTGGCGACCACCTCCTCGATTCGGGCCGGGTGGATACGTCCGTCGGTTACGAGCTGGTGCAGGGCCAGGCGGGCGATTTCGCGGCGCACGGGATCGAACCCGCTCAGGATGATCGCTTCGGGCGTGTCGTCCACGATGATTTCGATGCCTGTGGCAGCTTCCAGCGCCCGGATGTTACGACCTTCGCGGCCGATGATGCGGCCTTTGACTTCGTCGCTTTCGATGTTGAACACCGTAACGGCGTTTTCGATGGCCGTTTCGGTCGCCACACGCTGGATCGAAGCCACGATGATTCGCTTGGCCTCCTTCGTGGCGGTCATTTTGGCCTCCTCGATCGTTTCGTTGATGTAGGCTGCAGCGTCGGCTTTGGCTTCCGCTTTCATATTTTCGATCAGGATGCTCTTGGCATCTTCGGAGCTCAGGCCCGAAATCTGCTCGAGGCGCGTGTTCTGCTCGTGCATCAGACGGTCGATCTCCTCCTTCTTGTGTTCGAGCACCTGAAGCTGCGCTTCCATCTGCTCTTTGAGGCGGGCGTTCTCCTTGACCTTGCCTTCCAGTTCGCGCTGTTGGTTTTGCAGGTTGTTTTCGATCTGCTTGGCCCGCTGTTCGCTTTGGGCGATCTTCTGGTTGCGTTCATTGACCTGGCGGTCGTGCTCGCTCTTGAGCTGGATGAACTTCTCCTTGGCCTGGAGAATCTTCTCTTTCTTTATCATTTCGCCTTCCGCTTCCGCCTCTTTCCGGGCGGCTTCACGCAGTGCCTTGATGGTCTTCTTGGTAACGTATTTGGTTACCAGGATGTAAATACCCAGGCAGACTACGGCGGACAGGACGCTCGATAGTACGATTGTCATCATTGTTTTAGAGAGTTATTATTTGTTAGTTATTAGGGTTTGTGCATAAAAAAACCGCATAGTATTCCTTAACTTGTTTGACGAATCTGCAAGATCAGTCAAGTGTGGGGGCTCCCGAAAATCGCAACCTTCTACCGGCAGGCCGCAGCCTGCACCCCGAGGGGTTGAAGCCTGATTTTGAAAGTGGTGAGTTGCCCCAATGTAAAAATTGTTCAGTTTCGCAAAGCTTTAAGGAATCTATGCGGGTAGATTTTTCTTAAACGTATGGTAAAGAACGATGATACTTGCGGACTTTTCTATACGGTCCCCCCTCGTATCCTTCCCTGTTATTTCTTTTCGGTTTCGATTCGGTTCAGGTATTCGTCGATCTCGTCGCGCAGCGCTTCCAGCCTGCGGAGATCTTCGCTGCCCACTTCTCGGCTGCGGGCCAGCGAAACGCTCGAAATCGCCAACTGCAATGCGGCCATCGCCAGGCAGTCCTGTGTCGAGAATCCTTCGTATTTGGCTTTTTCGAACCGGGTGACATAGGCATTCACCTCGCGTTCGGCCAGGCGGTAGAGCTCCTCTTTCTCCGCCAGCGACTGTTCCTCGTTCGCTTCGTGCTTGAGCGTAAACGAGTAACTTTTACCGGCTATTTTGAGCTTTATTGCCTGTTGCTGGGCCATGTCGCTTGCTTCCCGTTAAATGAAATATCTTCGGTCGTTATCGTATGTCTTGCCTACTTGCCCGACAGCTCTTCGCCGATTCGGTCGGGTTTGTTGAGTAGGGTGATGCACTTGTCCACTCCCGCATTAAACGGTTGACGCGTGCGATCGCTTTGCTTTGGTCGGGTGCATTTCCTGCGAGTCCCTGGCTGAGCTGTACGCGGGCGAGCTCCTTGCCGAGCTCTTTTACCTGCATTTGCAAATCGCGGTTTTCTTTACGCAAGACGTCGCGCTCCGCCGCTGTTTCCTTGCAAAGGGCCGTAAGCCGACGATGGTCGGCAATGAGCTGCCGAATCTGCGCCTCGAAATCGCTTATGACCTTTTTCTCTGCCATTTATCTGTCGCCGGAAATATTTTCCGCCTTCCCAAAGGTATATAAAAAACGTCAAACGACAAAATTTTATTTCATGATCATATCCTTTCGTGTCCCCCGTTATGGGAAGCGTAGCGGCCCAATTCCCCTCCCGGGAAGGGAATTAGGGGTGAATTGCGGACACGACCGGAGGCCGTGAGTTAGCGACCGTCGGATTCGATCCTGCGACTGTCGGATAACGCTACATTGAAAGATGTGATGATTGTCTTTTATTTCGTTTCGAGTTCGCCGTAGAGGTCGTAGTCTTCGGCTGCGGTGATCCGCACCTGATAGAAGCAACCGCGGATCAGCCTGCGGCCTGCGGCCGGAATCAGGATCTCCTGATCCACTTCGGGCGAGTCGTATTGCGACCGTCCTACGTAGAAATCCCCCTGCCGGGAGTCGATGATGACCCGCTCCAACTGACCGATACGTGCCCGGTTGTTTTCGAGCGAGATCTCATTCTGAAGCGCCATTACTCGTTCTACACGACTTTGTTTGACCTCTTCCGGAACATCGTCCGGCAGATTCCGGGCCGAATAGGTTCCCTCCTCTTCGGAATAGGGGAATACGCCCAGTCGTTCGAACCGTACCGTGCGCACGAATTCCAGAAGCTCTTCGAAGTCGGCTTCGGTTTCGCCCGGATATCCGACCAGCAGGGTCGTGCGCAGCGCGAGGTCGGGAATGGCCTGCCTCAGTTTGTCGATCAGTTCGTAAGCCTGGGCCTTGGTATGGCGTCGGTGCATGGCCGCGAGCTGGTCGTCGGAGATATGCTGGAAGGGAATGTCGAGGTATTTGCAGATTTTGGGTTCGCGGGCCATCACTTCGATCACCTCGTCGGGGAAAGCCGTGGGGTAGGCGTAGTGGAGCCGGATCCAGCGGATGCCGTCGATGCGGCACAAGGCTTCGAGCAGTTCGGCCAGGCGTCGTTTGCCGTAAAGGTCCAGGCCGTAGTAGGTCGTGTCCTGTGCGATTACGATCAGTTCGCGCACACCGCCTGCGGCCAGCTTCCGGGCCTCTTCCAGCAGGGTTTCCATCGGCACCGAAGCGTGGGGCCCCCGAATCAGGGGAATGGCGCAATAACCGCACTTCCAGTTGCAGCCTTCGGAAATTTTCAGGTAAGCGTAATGTTTCGGGGTGGTGAGCCGGCGTTCGGTCGCAAGCGCTGGCCGGGGAGTCGCCTCCAGCGCCCGAACGATGTCGTCCCAATCCTTCACGCCGAAGAACTCATCGACCTCGGGCAGCTCGGCACGCAGCTCCTCCGCATAACGCTCGCTCAGGCAGCCCACGACGAACAGCCGTTCGATTTTACCCGTCTGTTTGGCGGCGGCGGCCCGGAGGATCATGTCGATCGACTCCTGTTTGGCGTCGCCGATGAAGCCGCAGGTGTTGATGACCACGACTTTGGCATCGGTGCGGTCGCTGTCGTGCGTGACCGTATAGCCTGCGGCTGCGAGCTGGGCCATCAGGTGCTCCGAATCGACCGTGTTTTTCGAGCACCCGAGGGTGATGACGTTAATTTTCTTCATTCACGGGAGATTTTATTTTGCTTCGCTGCCGAAAAGGGCGTTCACGAACTCCTTGCGGTCGAACATCTTGAGCTGGTCGATGCCTTCGCCGATGCCGATGTAGCGGACGGGAATGCGGAACTGGTCGCTGATGCCGATCACCACGCCGCCTTTGGCCGTGCCGTCGAGCTTGGTGATGGTGAGCGAAGTGACCTGCGTCGCCTGCGTGAACTGCCGTGCCTGTTCAAAGGCATTTTGTCCCGTGGAACCGTCGAGCACCAGCATCACCTCGTGCGGGGCCCCCGGGATGACCTTGCCCATGACGTTGCGGATTTTGGTCAGTTCGTTCATCAGGTTGACTTTGTTGTGCAGGCGGCCTGCCGTGTCGATCAGCACCACGTCGGCGCCGTTGGCCTTGGCCGACGTCAGCGTGTCGAACGCCACCGATGCCGGGTCGGAACCCATCTCCTGACGGATCATCGTCGCCCCGGCGCGGTCGGCCCAAACTTTGAGCTGGTCGATGGCTGCGGCGCGGAACGTATCGGCGGCGCCGATCCAGACTTTCAGTCCGGCCTTGGTCAGCTGTGCCGCGAGCTTGCCGATGGTGGTGGTCTTGCCCGCGCCGTTGACGCCGACGACCATCACCACGTAGGGTTCGCCCTGCCTGGCGTCGAGCCCGAAATGCTTCTCCGAGCCGTGCGACTCCTCCATCAGCGACATGACCTCCTCGCGCAGGATGGACTGGAGCTCGGACGTATTCATGTATTTGTCGCGCGCCACACGCTCTTCGATGCGCCGGATAATCTTCACCGTGGTTTCCACGCCCACGTCCGACGTAATCAGCACCTCCTCCACGTCGTCCAGCAGGTCGGCATCGACCGTCGAGCGGCCTGCTACGGCACGGGCGAGTTTCGAGAAGATTCCGGTCTTGGTCTTTTCGAGCCCCGCGCTGAGCTCTTCCTGCTGCTGTTGCCGACTCTCCGGAATGTCCGCTGCGGCGCTATCCTGTTTCTTTTTGAAAATATCGAAAAATCCCATACTTATATTTATATATCCTGACAAAGATAATAAGAAAGTTTGGAAAAAAACGTTATATTTGCGCTATATACATTTCCTGCAATGATGAAAAAAACGATCCTGCTGCTGTTGGCAGCGTTTTGCGGCGTACTGACTGTCGCAGCCCAAGACCTGATAATCAAGGCTGACGCCTCGAAGGTCGAAGCGAAAGTGACGGAGATAACCCCCGAGTCCGTTCGTTACAAGCGTTTCTCCAATCCCGACGGCCCGACTTACGTCCTGCCCGTGTCGGAAATCAGCTATATCCAATATGCAAACGGCGAGAAGGAGTATTTCAAGGCTGCCGCGAGCATTCCTGCAACACCGTTGACCCCGGCCATCCCGGCCGAGGAGCCCGCTAAGGTTTCCGCCGCTCCCGCTGCGGCCGAGGCGCCTGCCGCCAGCCCTGCCGATGGGGTGAAGTATGTGGTCAAGGAGTACGAGATCGGCGAATTCTATAACCAGGACGGGATCAAGGGCGTCGTGTGTATGCTCTCCGACGACCGCCAGCACGGGCTGGTAATCTCGCTCGATGAGATTTACCTGCACTGGAGCGAGTTCCGCAAGCCCGACCTGCGCGTCATCGGTACGGACAACCGTTCCGACGGCAGTGTGAACATGGAGAAAGTTGCGGCCTACATCGCCGAGAACAACCTTTCGTGGGACGATTTCCCGGCATTCAAGTGGTGCCGCGAGAAGGGTGAGGGCTGGTACCTTCCGTCGATCGACGAACTGCTGAACATCGGCCATAATTACAGCGGCGGGACGCGTGTGCAGTCCAGCCGCCAGGCCCGTAACCGGTTCAACAACGCCCTCAAGAATAACGGCGGCAAGCGTATGGATCGGCTGGTCTACTATTTCTCCTCGACCGAGAAGGACGAGAAGTCGGCCTTTACGTCGCATATGGGTATCGAACCTCCCTATGTCGTCGAAATTCCCAAGTATAACAATTTTCTGGTGCGCGCGGTACACAAGTTCTGATTCGCCGGGAGAGAGCCGGAGAAATACAAAGGGCATCCGATCGGATGCCCTTTGTATTTAAGATTAGCTCTTAAAATACTTATTTCTTCTCTTCGAAGAATTCCTTGACCTGGTCGTTGGGAATGATGCCTTCCTTGAACATGTAAGCACCGGTCTTGTCCGACTTGACCATCTTGATGCACTTCGTAAAGTTCTTACCCGTGCCGGTTTTCAGTGTTGCGACTACTTTCTTTGCCATAGAGCTTCAAAACTATTTAATTTCACGGTGAACGGTGACCTTCTTCAAGAACGGATTGTACTTTTTACGCTCCAGACGGTCGGGGGTGTTCTTTTTGTTTTTCGTCGTGATGTAACGGGACATTCCCGGAACTCCGCTCTGTTTCTGTTCGGTGCATTCGAGAATGACCTGAACCCTGTTGCCTTTCTTTGCCATTTGTTACTTCGGTGTTTTAGTAAACGGACTTGGGTGCGGCAGCCTCGCGCAGTGCTACTGCAAGACCCTTCTTGTTGATTGTTTTCATTCCGGCTGCCGACACCTTCAGGGTGATCCAGCGGCCTTCCTGCTCGGACCAGAAACGCTTGGTTTTCAGATTGGGGCTGAATTTGCGTTTGGTCTTGTGGTGCGAGTGCGAGACGTTGTTGCCCACGATCGCTACCTTGCCTGTGATTTCGCAAACTTTCATTGTTGTTTTCGCTAAATTTGTTCGTTATTCCCGTAAGGGAGTGCAAATATAAGGAAAAAATGAGAATTAAAGATTAATAATCCACATTAATTTTCCGGTGTGTGGTCTATTGTATTGGTTTTTAGTGTTTAACGTAACGGTATCGAAAGTGCGAAACGTGCCCCTCCGCTGTAATTTGTGTCGAGTTTTATCGTGCCGCCCAGGGCCGAGGCGATCAGCCGGCACACGGTCAGCCCGAGCCCGAGCCCTTGCGAGAAGGTGTCGAGCTTGACGAAGCGTCCGAAAATATGCTCGGCCTCGCAAGCCGGGATGCCGGGCCCCGAGTCGGTTACCGTGAATGTGATGCGGCGGTTGCCGCCGTCCAGCGTATATGCGAGCGTGATTTCTCCGTCGGCCGCGAAATGTACGGCATTGCGCAGCATTTCGGTGATGGCTTTGGATATCAGCATGCACGAAGTGTGCAGGTGGAATTTCTCGCGTGCCGGGACAAAACGGATACTCACCGCCCGGGAACTGGACTGTGAGACCTTCTGAATACACTCCTGGCAGCATTCGTTGATGTCGGTCGGGCTCATGGCCGGCGGGGTTTCCGACGATTCGAGTCCGGCGATGTAGAGCACGTCGTCCACGAGTTTTTGGAGATAGCCGCTGTTTTCCTGGATGATGCTTATATAGGATTGCCGCTCGGCGGCGTCGGCATCGTCCGAGGCTGCGGCCAGCTCCGCAAATCCGACGATGGAGTTGAGCGGCGTATTGATCTCGTGCGTGATGTTGCGGATGAAGATGCCTTTCATCCGGTTGCTCTCTTCGGCGGCTCTCTTCGCGCGGGCGAGGTGGCGGTTCATGCGGAGCATTACCGCGATGAAGACGGCGGCCAGCAAGAGAATGCACGCCAAGCCGATGGTGCCCAGTTGGGTGCGGTGCAGGCGCTCTTCCTGCGCCTGTTGGCGCAGTTCTGCTTTTTCCATGTTCAACCGGTTGACATCAAGCAGCGTGGCGAATTCTCCGAGTGTCTTCTCGTTGTCGTCGTTGACTTGTTTGTGGTAGAGTTCTGTGTAATGCTGTATGTCCCGGTAGGCGGCTTCGAAATTGCCGAGGGCGGCGTAGGCGGCTGCACGGTTTTCATAGAGGTAGTAGAAATAGGATTCCTTGTATCCTTCTCTTTCGAACGACCTGATCAATTTGTCGATTGCGGCGATCATCTTGCCGTATTCGTGCGAATGGTTGTAGATGGCGACCTCGATTTCAGCGAGTTTGATCTCCGAGAGGTTGCCGTTCTGCCCGGCCTTGATCTCGTTGAAAAGTGCTTTGGCTTTGTCGGTCTGGCCTGTCTGGGCGAGCAGGTGCGTTTCCTTGGCCTTCAGACCCCAGATGTAGTCCGGTAGCGGAATGCATGCCTTGCCTTTTTCGACGGCTTCTGCGGCTTCGGGATAGCGTTGCAGATCCATCAGCATGGTCGCGAGTTCCGAATAGAGGTTCGAGAGATGGAATGTGTTGAGCCCGTTCTGGATGATGAAATCGATTGCCTTCCGGTAGTATTCCACAGCGGGTTTTTTCAATCCGCGGGTGCGGTAGATGTGTCCGAGCTGTTTGTATGCCTCGGCGGTTGCGGGTTTGTAATTGTCCTTTTCGGCCTGCGACATATACTGCTCCAGTTCGTATTGGGCGAGCGTGTATTGCGCCTGTTTGGTATAATAGAGAATCAGCCGCGACCAGGTGAAGTAGTAATACTTGATCTGGTCATTCTTGCGGGCGAAATCCTGCACGCGGGGAATCCATGCCTTGAGCGAGTCGAGGTTGTTGTTGAAATAGTAATGGTCGGCTTTCAAGCTCAGGGCAACGGCCTGCATCCGGATGTCGTGCTTCTCGCCCGAGAGCCGGAACAGCGTGTCCGCCTTGCTGAGGACGGCCGTGTCGCGTATGTTGTTGTTGCACCAGCGGTAATAGGCGTAAAGCGTACTCTCTACTTGTTGGTGGCTTTCGTTTTCAGCATGGGCCGTGGTGAGGAGCATACCGAACAACACCGACAGGAATAAGGTTCTTTTCATTTTGCGCTGGGCTGAATTGCTGCAAAAATAAGCTAAATTGTTTGCAAAAACAAACGGATCAGCCGTAATTTGAAACTATTTGCCCGGTTGGGCGGCGAGCAACTCTTCTTCGAGCAGTTCGATGGCGGCCGTTCCCGCTTCGCGGATGATTTGCGTGCGGTCGCCTTTGGCATGGATCAGCCGGGCCGTGGTGCGCAGGGGCGAACTGACGGCGATCCATACCGAACCGACCGGGTATTCGGGGGTGCCGCCCGTGGGGCCTGCGATCCCTGTCGTGGCGATAGCGTAGTGTGCATTTGCCAGATGACGGACGCCTTCGGCCATCTGGCGTACGACCTGTTCGCTGACGGCGCCGTAGCGGGCTATCGTATCGCAGCAGATGTTTACGAAGTTCTGCTTGGCATCGAGGCTGTAAGTCACTACGCCGCATTTGAAATAGGCCGAGGCACCCGGCATGGCCGTGAAGCGTGCCGCGATGGTACCGCCCGTGCAGCTTTCCGCCGTGGCAAGGGTCTGGATGCGGTCGGTCAGGAGTTTATGCACCCGCTCCTCGGGCTGCTGACGCATGCAGGATGTGAGGGCGAGGAGTGCACCGATGGTTGAGGCAAGTATTCTATGCATGGGACGAATGTATTATTTACCGTTGAGTTCGTCGCGCAGCAGGCTGATGGCGAAGGCGCTGGCCCGGTCGATGATCTGCCCGCGGTCGGAACCGCACTGTTTGAGGATGGCGGTCGTCCGGTGTGGGGTCGCCACGGCGATCCATACCGTGCCGACCGGCTTTTCGGCGGAGCCGCCCGCGGGGCCTGCGATACCGGTGGTCGCTATGGCGTAGTCGGCACCCGAGATCCGTCGTGCCCCTTCGGCCATTCGCCGTGCGACCTCTTCGCTGACGGCGCCGTGGCGGGCAATGACCTCCGGGTCTACGCCCAGGATATCGTGTTTCGAGGCGTTGCTGTACGAAACTACGCCGCAGAGGAAATAGGCCGAAGCACCCGGCATGGCCGTGAAACGTGCCGCGATGTTGCCTCCGGTGCAGCTTTCCGCCGTGGCGAGGGTCAGCCCGCGCTCGGTGAGCAGCTTGTGTACCAGTTCCTGCATGGTGGCCGTTTCGTACCCGATGATGTTGTGGGGGATGATTTTCCGCAGTGCCTCGAATTGCCGTTCGATCTCCTTCGAAACGCTTTCGCCCTCGACCTCATAGGCCGACAGGCGCAGCCGTACGGCGCCCGGATTGGGCAGGTAAGCCAGTTTCAGGTAGGATGGCAGGGCGTTTTCCCATGCTTCGATCTTTGCGGCGAGCATCGACTCGGGCAGCCCGGCCGTGATCATCGTGCGGTGTATGATCTGGCGTAGTTCGAAATGCGCTTTCAGGCGCGGCATCACTTCGTCCTGCATCAGGTGTTCCATCTCGTAGGGGACACCGGGCAGCGAGACTACCACCTTGCCGTCGCGTTCGAACCACATGCCCGGAGCCGTGCCGTGGGCGTTGAACAGCACCGTGCAGCAGGCCGGAACCATCGCCTGCCCGCGGTTGAGTTCGTTGAACTCGATGCCGCGCCCTTCGAGCATGCGTTTCACATGGTCGGCGACCCGTTGGTCGGGCACCAGTTCGCAGCCGAACATTCCGGCCAGGGTCTTTTTGGTGATGTCGTCCTTGGTGGGGCCGAGCCCCCCGGTGATGACGACGACGTTGGAATCTCCCAGGGCGCGTTCCACGCTCCGGACGATCTGTGTGCTGTCGTCGCCGATCGAAACCTTTTCGTGTACGACGATGCCGGCGGCGTTGAGGTGCTTGGCGATGGATACGGAGTTCGTATCCACGATCTGGCCGATGAGGATTTCATCGCCGATGGTGATGATCGTTGCTTTCATGGCAATATTTGAGGCTCAGGATGCGGGCTGTTTCTTGCGGGTGTCCGGTTCGTTATCTGCAGGTTGTGCCGGGCTGTTCTGTGTTTCCGGTGACGGGTTCGGCACCGATTCTGCAGGTGCGGCGGCCTGCGTTTGGGCTGTCGCGGCGGTTTCCGTTCCGGGTGCGGCCTTCCCGGCTTCCGGTGCCTGTGCGCCTGAAGCCGTCGCTGCTGCGGCTTTTGCCTCAGCGGCCTGAGCAGCAGCCCGGGCCTCTTCTTCGGCTCTCGCTTCTGCGGCTGCCTTGGCTGCTGCGGCCGCTTCGGCATCGGCGATCAGCGAACGGCAGATTTCGCCGACCAGTCCCGGCCCTTCGTAGATGTAACCGGTGTAGAGTTGCAGGAGGTCTGCGCCTGCGTCGAGCATCGCCTTGGCATCGGCGGGGCTCATGATGCCGCCCACGCCGATGATCGGAAAGTTGCCGCCCGAGCGGGTGTGGATGCGCCGCACGACCTCTACGGCCCGTTGGGTGAGCGGTGCGCCGCTCAGGCGGCCGCTGCCGATCTTGTCGAGCGCCATGTGGCTCGTATGCAGCCCTTCGCGGCGGTGGGTGCCGTTGGTGGCCACGATGCCGTCGAGCGGTGTTTCGAGCAGGATGTCGCTGATTTCGTCGATGACTTCGTCCGACATGTCGGGCGACACCTTGAGCATGATCGGCCGGTACTGGTTCTGCCCGCGGCGGAAGTCGAACAGCGGATCAAGTATCTGGAGTATGTGCGTGCGTGTGTAGGTGGTGCCTTCGCGGCAGGAGTTGTCGCAACTGATATTCACCGTGAAATAGTCCGCATACTGGTAGAGGTTGCGGAAGAGCCGGAGGTAATCTGCCGCCGCATTTTCGGGGGGCGTCACGGTGTTCTTGCCGATGTTGCAGCCCACGATGAGCCCTTCGTGCGGGCGGCGCAGGTGGCAGATCGTCTTGTCCAGCCCGCGGTTGGAGAGCCCGATGCGGTTGATGATAGCCCGGTCTTTGGGCAGCCGGAACACGCGCGGGCGCGGGTTGCCCGCCTGCGGGCGCGGGGTGACGGTACCTATTTCGATGAACCCAAAGCCGAGTGCCGCCAGTTCGCGGTAGGCTTCGCCGTTGTGGTCGAAACCTGCGGCCAGGCCGACGGGATTGGCGAATTTTACGCCGAAGACCTCGCGTTCGAGCGCCGGGTGCCGTACGGTGTAACATTTGCGCAGGAACCAGCGCCCGCCGGGTATGAGCCCGATGATGCGCAACAACAGAAGCGCCACATGGTGTGCCCGCTCGATGGTAAGCGAGAAAAGGATGGGCTTTATGATTCTCCGGTACATTTTCTTAAGGGCATTGTCCGTGGCCGCAAAGGTACTAAAAAAGAATTGATTTCGCTAAAAGTATTCCCTGCGGTAGCGGTAGTGGTCGCGCATGGCCTCGAAATCGGCGGGCCGCGCCTTGAGGCGGCAGCTTTCGGCTTCGATGTCATAGGCGTCGCCGATGGTCGTGCAAAGCTCCTGCCACGGGATCGGCCGCGGGACGGAGGGGGCGGCTTCGGAGGGGTACCAACCCCGGAGCGGGAGGCCGAAGAAGCCGGCCAGCGTGGCGACGGACATGGCCGTAGCGGTGGCTTTGCCCTGCTCGGAGTAGCCGGCGACGTGGGGCGTGGCGAGCAGCGCGCGGTCGAGCAACTGCGGGTCGAGGTGCGGTTCGTGTTCCCAGACGTCGAGCACGCAGGGATGGCCGCTCCGCAACAACGCGTCGCCGTCGACCACTTCGCCGCGCGAGGAGTTCATCACCACGGCGCCCGGTTTAAGCCGGGCGAACAGCTCCTCGCCGGCCATGTGCCGCGTCGTGGTGTCGAGCGGCGTGTGGAAGGTGAGCAGGTCGGCTTCGCGTGCGACCTCTTCCAGCGGCAGGAACCCGCAATGCTCGCGCTCTTCGCGCGGCGGGTCGCAGCAGACGACGCGGAAGCCCCACAGGCCGGCGTATTCCCGGATGAGGGATCCCACGTGCCCGACGCCCACGATGCCCAGCGTCCGTTGTGCGGGCTTCCACCCCTGTGTACGGGCGAGATGGGCCAGTACGGCACCCGCCCATTGCAGTACGCCGCGGGCGTTGCAGCCTGCTGCCGTGGCGACTCGTATGCCGTGCGCCGCGCACCACGCTGTGTCGATGTGGTCGAACCCGATGGTGGCCGTGGCGATCAGACGGACGCGCGAACCGGCGAGCAGGCGCCCGTCGCAACGGGTGCGGGTGCGGATGATGAGGGCGTCGGCATCGCGCACGTCCTCCGCGGCGATCCGGCTGCCAGGCAGGTAGCGTACCTCGGCCCACGGCTCGAGAACCCCCTGCAAAAAAGGGATGGCACTGTCTGCGACGATTTTCATGGATAGTTGCTTTTTCCTGATTTCTTTTCTTTCCGGAAACAAATATAGGGAAAAATTAAATTTTTTGTACCTTTGTCATTTAAAATGAACATTTTCATTAAGCGGGGGCAGAGGTTGCAAGCATACTATCTGTGCCGGGCGCGGAAAATGGAGAATGAAATTCAACCGTATGGAACTAAACGCCTTCGATCCCGACGGGGTCGGTGTGGATAACGGAACCTATTTCGGGCTTCCTTTCGAGCCGGGAACGGCCGAACTGGTGCTGGTTTCGGCTCCGTGGGACGTGACGGTGTCGTACGGCGCCGGGACGGCCCATGCGCCCGATGCCGTGATAGAAGCCTCGACGCAGCTCGACTTCCATGAGCCGCTGGCTCCCGGCGTGTGGCGCCGCGGTATCGCCACGGCCGATGTGGACTATGCGTTGCTGGAGGAGTCGCAACGCTTGCGCAGCGATGCGGAGAAGGTGATTGCCCATCTCGAAGGCGGGGGAAGTCCCGAGGACGACTATGCGGTACGCAAGGTGCGCCGCATCAACGAAGGCTGCCGCGCCATGAACGCCAACATTGGGGCGCAGGCGGCGCGGTGGCTCGACGCAGGGAAGACCGTGGGACTGGTCGGGGGCGACCATTCGACGCCCTACGGACTGATCCGTGCCCTGGGTGACCGCCACGGGGAGTTCGGCATCCTGCATATCGACGCCCACTGCGACCTGCGCGATGCTTACGAAGGCTTCGAGTTCTCGCATGCTTCGATCATGTTCAACGTCCTGCGCGACGTGCCTTCGGTGAAAAAAATCGCCCAGGTCGCAGTGCGCGATTTCAGTGGGACGGAAGCCGCCCTGGCCGCTTCTTCCGCCCGTGTTGCCACCTTCGACGACCTGTCGCTCGCCGCCGCGATGTTCCGCGGCGAGACCTGGGACGCGCTGTGCCGGCGAATCGTGGATGCGCTGCCGCAGGAGGTTTACGTGAGCTTCGACATCGACGGCCTCACTTTTGAGAACTGTCCCCATACGGGTACGCCCGTCTGCGGGGGGCTTACGTTCAATCAGGCCGTGTGGCTGCTCGATACGCTCGTGCGTTCGGGGCGCCGCATTATCGGGTTCGACGTCGTGGAGGTCGCTCCGGCGCCCGAAGCGAAAGTGGATGCCATCACCGGGGCGCGCATGCTCTGGAAATTGTGTAATTTGACATTAAAATCAAACGGACAGTAAATGCGACTATTTTCAATGTACCGCTGGGTACGTGAGCGTCATATGATCGGTATACGCGGCCGCAATTTTCTGGAAGCCCCCTGGGCGGGAGGCGTCGTACTGCTCGGTTGTGTGATCGTAGCCATGCTGCTGGCCAACCTGCCCGGGACTTCGCTCTATTACCGCCATCTGCTCGAAACGGATCTTTCGCTGATGGTGCACAGCCCCGACGGGCTGATCGACTGGGTTTTCCCGCGCGGAATGACCGTCGAGAAGCTGATTAACGACGGCCTGATGGTGATTTTCTTTTTCGCCGTCGGACTCGAAATAAAGCGGGAGATCGTTTGCGGGCAGCTTTCGTCGGCACGCCAGGCCATCCTGCCTGTATTGGCGGCCGCAGGCGGCATGCTCGCCCCTGCGATCATTTTCCTGTTCTTCAACCACGGCACCATAGCGGCCAACGGATGGGGTATACCCACGGCCACGGACATCGCCTTTGCCATCGGCATCCTTTCGATGCTGGGCGACCGCGTGCCGGTTTCGCTCAAAATATTCCTCACGGCACTGGCCATCGCCGACGACCTGGGGGCAATCCTGGTCATCGCGCTCTTTTACGGGGGGCAGGTGCAGATAAGCTGCCTGCTGGCGGCATTGGTCATCATGCTCGCGGTCTACTTCATGAAGGAGATGGGCGAAAAACGCATGTTCTTCTACCTGGTGCCCGCCGTGGTGATCTGGGGGTTGTTCTACTATTCGGGCGTGCATTCGGCCATTTCGGGCGTGGCGATGGCCATGCTGATCCCGATGACGCCCCGTTACAGCAAGGAGTATTTCGCCCATAAGATGCGCCACCTGAAGGAGTTGATGCTGGCTGCGAGAACGTCGGGCGATGATTTTCCCAACGAGCACCACCGGTTCTACATGCGCCGCATGCGTTTGCTGGCGGCCGACTCGGTGGGTATGAGCTACCGCCTGGAGCATTCGCTGGCGCCCTATGTCACGTTCCTGGTGATGCCGATTTTCGCACTGGCGAACGCCGGTGTCGAGATCACCTCGCCCGAGTACCTGAATATTTTTCACTATTCGTCCGAGATCGGGTCGATCGGGATGGGTATTTTCTTCGGGCTCGTGGTCGGTAAGCCTTTGGGCATATTTCTTGCGAGCTGGGGTGCCGTGAAATCCGGCCTTGCCGTGATGCCCGAGGGGGCTACATGGCGCCTGTTGCTGGCCGTGGCCTGCCTGGGCGGCATAGGTTTCACGATGTCGTTGTTCGTCGATGCGCTGGCCTACACCGAACCCGACCTGATCGACCGGGGCAAGATAGCGATCCTGATGGGCTCGACGGCCGCGGCCGTGCTGGGAAGCCTGCTGATTTTGGTTTTTTCGAAGAAACGGAAATAAATAATATGCGTAAAACATTTTTTGCCCTGACAGCCATGGCGTTGCTGGCCGGAGCCTGCTCCAGGAAGTCGGGCGGGGGCGTGAAACTCAAGGCCGACACCGATTCGGTAGCTTATATCATCGGTATGAACGTGGGCATGAACCTGCTCAAAATGGATTCGACGCTCAACGTCAATGCCGTATGCGAGGGTATCCGCGACGTGTTCCGTGCCGGGGCGAAACTCTCGGCGGACGATGCCGAGGTCTATTACCTGCGTTACATGAACTATGTGCTGCCCGAAAAGGCGCGTGCCTACGAGGAGCAGTTCCTCGCGGACTTCGCCAAATCGAACCGCAGCTATGCCCGCACGCCGTCGGGCGTGACCTACGCCGTGGAGGTGCTGGGCGATCAGGAGCAGATTCCGGTTTCCGACCGGGACAGCGTTGCGCTGCGCTACATCATCCGCACGGCCGACGGGGCCGACGTCTACTCCTCCTACGAGCGCCGCGACACGCTGCGCACGTCGCTCGGCAGCCTGAACAAAGGGATGAAGGAGAGCGTGAAGCTGATCGGCAAGGGCGGGAAGATCAATGCATGGATGCCTTCTGCGGTTGCCTATGGCTCTGCGGGGGACAAAGAGCTCGGGATCCGGCCCAATGCCACGCTTTATTACGAAATCGAGCTTGTCGATCTCGACAAATATACGAATTGGTCGCGGCGCAATAATTTACGCCGGTAATTTGGGGCGATATCGTAATTATTTTATAACTTTGCGCGGGTGAACCCCGAACAGGCTCAAACGATTAGACTAAACATATTCAAAAAACGATGAAAAAGATTCTTTTTACCGCGGCGCTTGCGGGTGCCGCAATCCTGACCGCCTGCGGAGACAAGGGCGGCGGTGTCCGTATGGGCAGCCTTTCCGAATTCGACTCGCTGTCGTATGTGCTGGGTGCGAACATTGGTAACGGTATAAATTTTGAAATGAGGGACATCCCCTTCGATTTCAAGGCCATCGACAAGGGTATCAAGGAAAGTGCGATGGGTAAGGCTACGCAGGAGCACGACAAATCGCTCGAAATGCTGCGCGAGTACTTCATGACCAAGCGCGGCGAGCGCGCCCAGGCAATCGCCGCCAAACGTGCCGAGCAGGACAGCATCCGTCTGGCCGGAGGCGACAGCACGAAGGTCGAATATCCCACGGCCGACCCTGCCATGTTCGAGAACGAGGAGGAGCGCGCCGAGATTTCGTATGCTTTCGGTAACGACATCGGTTACAACATCAGCCAGAGCGGTATGCCCATACAGCTGGTTTGGATCGGTCAGGCCATGCAGGACGTACGTGACGGCAAGGCCAAGATGACCGAGGACGAGGTAAACCAGTACCTGCAATATTATTTCATGGTGAAGCGCCCTGCCGAGAATGCCGCCGCATCGAAGGCATGGCTGGAGAAGACCGAGAAGAAGTCGGGCGTCAAGAAGACCGAGTCGGGCCTGCTCTACAAAGTTACCAAGGAGGGCGACGCTGCCAAGATGGCGAAGGATCCCCGCGATGTGGTTCGGGTACACTATACCGGATATACGCGTGAAGGCAAGGTGTTCGACACCTCGATTTTCAAGAATCGCTCGAAAGAGCAGCAGGAGATGATGCGCAAGCAGAGCCCCGATTCGTTCGATGAAAAGGGTGCTCCCAAGGAGGCTGACGAACCCGCCAAGTTCCCGCTGAACCGTGTCATCAAGGGTTGGACGGAAGGTCTCCAGCTCGTGGGCGAGGGCGGTAAGATCACGCTCTGGATTCCGAGCGACCTGGCTTACGGTACGCGTGGTGCAGGCCGTGACATCGGCCCCAACGAGGCGCTCCAGTTCGATGTGGAAGTGATCGAAGTAATCCCTTACGAGGAGCCCGCACCGGCCGATTCGACCGCGACGGCTCCTGCACCGGCACCTGCAAAATAAGCGGGATGCATTTCCGGAAGATATTTGGAAGCGGGCTCCGCTCGGAGCCCGCTTCTTTTTTATATAAATAGGTATTCCATCGGTGTGAACCGGATGCCGTCGACGGTGCGTTCGTCGCCGGTCGCGCGGAATCCCAGCCTGCGGTAGGCTCCGACGGCATAGGGCGAGGAGTTTACCGTGATCCGGGGCGTGTCCGGTGCCGTGCGGCAGTGGTCGCGCAGTGTTGAGAACAGGGCCCGGGCGATGCCCTGCCGATGGCAGGCTTTCTCCACGAAAAGCAGGCACAGGTGGCTGCGTCGCGTCAGGGCGATGATCCCGACGAGCCTTCCCCGCCGGAAAGCGCCCCACGATTGCATCGACCCGTTGCGGTGCTGTGCCGCGAGGGCTTCCGGTGCGACAAAGCGGAGGAATGCGCCGATGCCCTCGGGGCTGTATTCCGGGGCTTCGAACTCGGCGAAGACGCGCCCAGCGAGGGCGGATGCTGCCGGCAGTTCCGTTTCGTGCAGGGGGCGTATGGCGGTGTCGGTAGGTTTTTCCATGTTTATGCGTATAAAGCAACGGCGGCCGGGAAACGCTCCGGCCGCCGTC
>ERZ791618.496-NODE-496-length-19058-cov-1.634005_pt1 | contig 19058 bp, 16 predicted proteins | sample MGYA00510059_ERZ791618 | MGnify/ENA primary metagenome ERZ791618 (study PRJEB30046, sample SAMN00715159) | human gut metagenome | study: EMG produced TPA metagenomics assembly of the A metagenome-wide association study of gut microbiota in type 2...
TAATACGTCCGAGTTGTCGCAAAATACATTGATGAATTATTATATGCCGCCTTATTTAGCGGCTAAGGAAGCGGGAGTCGCTACGTTCATGGCCTCCTTCAATGAGATCAACGGAGTGCCCAGCACGGGTAATAAATGGTTGATGACCGATTTGTTACGTAAGGACTGGGGCTTCAATGGTTCGTGGTTACCGATTATACCGGTATCAATGAGATGGTAGCCCATAGTATCGTGCGAAATGACAAGGAGGCTGGGGAACTGGCTGCGAACGCCGGTATCGATATGGATATGACGGGTGGCATCTACAGCCAATATCTTGTACAATCCGTGAAAGAGGGTAAAGTCTCGGAAGAGAATATCAACCGTGCCGTGGCGAGCATCTTGGAGATGAAGTTCCTCTTGGGCTTGTTCGATGATCCGTATCGTTACTTGGACAATGAGCGTGAGAAGAATACGATCATGAAGCCGGAGTTCTTGAAGAGGCTCGTGAGACTTCCGCTCGCTCGATCGTCCTTTTGAAGAATGATAATAACTTCTTCCCGATCTCGAAGGATAAGCATATTACGGTAGCCTTGATCGGACCGATGGTAAAAGATAAGATCAACCAGAATGGCGAGTGGGCCGGCCGGGTGAGCGTGAGGAGAGTATCTCTTTGTTCGAGGGTCTGACCGAGAAATATGCCGGTACGAACGTGAAGTTCATTTATGCCGAGGGATGTGATCTCTTGACTGATGATTCATCTAAATTCGCTGAGGCGATCGCTACGGCTCGCCGTGCGGATATCGTATTGGCGGCTATGGGCGAGGATTTCAACATGAGTGGTGAGGCGGCTTGCCGTACGGACTTGAAATTGCCGGGCGCTCAACAAGCCTTGTTGAAAGAATTGAAAAAGACGGGTAAACCTCTTGGTTTGATCTTGGTGAACGGACGTCCTTTGGATCTTTCTTGGGAGGATCAGCATGTCGACGGTATCTTGGAGGCTTGGTATCTGGGTACGATGGCGGGTCATGGTATGGCTGATGTGATCAGTGGCGATTATAATCCGTCCGCTCGCCTGACGATGTCTTTCCCTCGTACGGTAGGTCAATTGCCTCTGTATTACAATCAGAAACCGACAGGCCGCCCGGTTCCTCCGGAAGCTCCGGATACGGATTATAAATCCAGATATATGGATGTGCCTAACACACCGTTGTATCCGTTCGGTTATGGCTTGAGCTATACGACTTTCGCCGTGAACTCTATGAAGCTGGATCAGAACTCTTTCACGAAAGGGGGCAAGATCACGGTAACGGCTGAGGTAGAGAATACGGGTAAGGTGGATGGCGAGACGGTCATCCAGATGTATATCCGCGACTTGGCGGGTAGCGTGACCCGTCCGGTTAAAGAGCTGAAAGGTTTCGAGAAGGTGACTTTGAAAGCGGGCGAGAAGAAGCAAGTCTCTTTCACGATTGACGAAGCTTTGCTGGCTTTCTATGGTATCGATATGCAGAAGAAAGCCGAGCCGGGTGATTTCACGGTTTGGGTAGGCTTGAATTCTGCCGACGAGGCGAATCAGTCTTCTTTCTCTCTGCGGTAAAAATTAATACATATCAACATGAAACTATTATCAAAATATATCTTTTCCGCTCTGTTCTTGGCTGCTTCCGGAGGTTCCGCCACCGCTCAATCCATGCGGGCGAATACGTATTGTAATCCGCTTAATGTGGATTATACGTATATGATTTATAACTCATCGAACAACCTGTCTTACCGTTCGGGTGCGGACCCCGCTGTCGTAGAATTCCGGGGCGAGTATTATATGTTCGTAACCCGTTCGCATGGCTACTGGCATTCGAAAGATTTGTTGAACTGGGATTTTATCACTCCCGGTAAAAACTGGTATCCTCAGGGTTCCAACGCTCCCGCCGTTCATAATTATAAGGATTCCGTGCTTTATGTGATGGGTGATCCGTCCGGCTCCATGAGCGTTCTTTATACCGATGATCCGAAATCGGGTAATTGGAACGCTACTCCTGCTATACTCCACGACCTACAAGACCCGGATTTATTCATCGATGATGACGGGCAAGCTTATTTATTCTGGGGCTCTTCCAATGTTTATCCGCTTCGGGGCAAGAAACTGAATAAGGATGACCGTTTCTTGATCGAGGGTGAGACGGTCGAGCTTTTCGGCTTGGATATGCCGAAGCATGGCTGGGAACGTTTTGGCGAGAACCATACCGATACGGTATTGGGGGGCTATATGGAAGGTGCTTGGCTGACCAAGCACGACGGTAAATATTATATGCAGTATGCCGCCCCCGGTACGGAATTCAACGTATATGCCGATGGTGTTTATGTGGCGGACTCCCCATTAGGTCCGTATAAGTACCAATCGCATAACCCGGTAAGCTATAAGCCCGGTGGTTTCATGAATGGTGCCGGACACGGAAGTACCTTGGTGGGGCCGGGTGGCAACTATTGGCATTTCGCCTCTATGTCTCTCTCGGCTACGGTGAATTGGGAGGTCGCCTCTGCATGTATCCTACTTTCTTCGATAAGGAGGGCATTATGTATTGTGATAATAACTTCGGTGATTATCCGCATTACGCTCCCGCCGAGCCGGGAAAGAAAGGAGAGTTTACGGGGTGGATGTTGCTTTCTTATAAAAAGCCGGTGAAAGCTTCCTCATATGCGGAGGGTTCCGCTCCCGCCGCGCAAGGATTCACGGAATCGAACCGTCCCAAGACTTCCGCCAATTTCCTTCCGGCCAACTTGACGGATGAGGAATGTAAGACATTCTGGATGGCTCGCACGAATGGAGATACCGAATGGGTAGAGATCGATCTGGAGGCTCCCGCTACGGTGTATGCCGTGCAAGTGAATTATCACGATCATCAATCGAATATGTATGGACGTATTCCCGGTTTACGCCACCGTTATGCGGTGGAAGGCTCTTTGGACGGGCAGGATTGGGTAACGTTGGTGGATCGCCGGAATAATTATAAGGATGTCCCGAACGATTACGTACAAGTGGATAATCCGGCTCGTGTCCGTTATGTCCGTTATAAGAATATAGAGGTCCCGACGCCTCATCTGGCGATCTCGGACTTGCGTGTGTTCGGTATCGGTGAGGGCAAGAAGCCTGCGACGGTGAAGAACTTCAAGGTCGTTCGCCAAGCGGACCGCCGTGACGCGATGATTACCTGGGACGCAGCCAAGAATAGCCAAGGCTACAACATCCGTTGGGGTATCGCTCCCGATAAACTATACAACTCATGGCTCCTATACGGAAAGAATGAATTACTATTAAAGAGTCTGTCCACCGACCAGCCTTATTATTTCACCATCGAGGCATTCAACGAGAACGGTGTATCAGAAGCGACAAAAATACAGGAAGCCCAATAATCTTTCGGTATCATTTTCAAATGTATTTTGTAGAGATAGGACAATCTGTCTCTACAAAATACATACAATATTCGATTATTTACTTACTAACGGGTATTTATCTGGATTTGCTATGATAGACAAGCTCAAATCTACATCTAAAGCATCCCAACGAATCCGCTCACGTCCTAATAGTTGGTTTAATCTTGATATTATACAACGCCTTAACAGACTATTTAATTATATTTGCGGAAGTTATCGATCTAAGTAGATAGTATTTACATTTGAATATATGATTATGAAAACACTTAGAAGTATCTTTTTTTTGTCTCTTTGCCTTCTTCTCTCCGTTGCTGGATATGCTGGTGATAAGGCTAGTTTTTTGAAAAAGCAGTTTACGGCTCGTGATGGTTATCAATTGAATTATCGGGTTCTGTATCCCCGAGATTATAATCCGGCGCAGAAATACCCGGTAATCCTGTTCCTGCACGGAGCGGGCGAACGAGGGTCGGATAATGAGGCCCAATTAGTACATGGTGGTGATATGTTCGCTTCTTTCGAGAATCAAACGAAATATCCGGCTATCATCATAGCGCCTCAATGCCCGGCCGAGAAGACTTGGTCTGAATATAAGGGATTGAACGCCGGAAAAGAAGGGAAGCGTTTCTATCCGTTGAATGCTCCGGCCACGCAATCAATGGCCGCAGTCAAGGAATTATTGGATAGTTATATAGCGGAAGGTAAGGTCGATACGAAACGCATTTACGTAACTGGCCTATCGATGGGAGGTATGGGCACGTTCGATATCGTGATGCGTTACCCGAACCTGTTTGCCGCTGCCGCCCCGATCTGTGGTGGAGCGAACTTGCAACGTCTGGCGAACTTTAAGGGCAAGACGGCTTTCAGTATTTATCACGGCGGCTCCGACAGCGTAGTCGATGTACAATTCTCCCGTGACGCTAATGAAGCATTGAAGAAAGCAGGAGCTGATGTCCGTTATAAGGAATTTCCCGGTGTAGACCATAACAGTTGGGATAACGCTTTCGCCGAACCGGATTATCTGGCTTGGATGTTCCAGCATAGCTTATAGTTAGTAAGTCTTGTATCTTTTATAGGCCTTATCATATATAAGTGCTTCCCTCTTATTAAGAAGAAGCTAAATATTTGATAAGGCTTTTTGTTTATAAGTTTTTTATTACTTTTGTCACGAAAGGAGAGAGATGAGTCCATCTGTTATGAAAGACAATGGATTTGACTAATCGTAATGAAAAACGAATTCATATTAAAAACTCTACTGTCTCGTGTCGCGAAAGGAGATTATGCCTCTTTTCGTGAGTTGTTTGACATACAATATGCCACGGTCAATCGTTTTGTGGGATATTTTCTGCCAAATAAGGAAGATCGTGAGGAAGTCGTATCCGAGGTATTCTGTATCCTATGGAAAAGAAGGGAAGAATTGATTGATATAGAAGACCTGAACGCTTGGTTATTTATCATCAGTAGAAACGAATCATTCCATTACTTAAAACAGAAAGAGCATCAACGCCAAAACATATCCATTGATGAGCTACCGATAGATTTGTATATAGATACGAATGAGGTAGATAGTGATCTGCTTGACGCCGAGATGACAGAGGTATATAATAAAGCCCTTTCCGAACTCCCCGAACGCTGCAAATTAATCTTCTTATTGGCTCGTGAAGAGCGAATGAAGCATAAGAGATCGCTCAAGCCTTGTCAATAACGGAAGGAACCGTGGAGCAACAAATGAATATCGCGATCCGGAAAATGTTGGATGCGGTGAGCCGATATTACAATGTCGTTAAAAGGAGAATTCATCTGTTGTTTTAATGAATGTTAAACTCGTGATACCCTTTATAGGTAAAAAAGACTTCCATACTCTTTATTTATAGAATCATTAATCAAATGTAGGTGGCTCCTACAAGTAAAAAGTGTATGATTGTGGATAATCAAAAGAATCAAGAAAAAGAGATAAAGCTGATTTTACAGCTTTTAAATGCGATAAAAGCGAAACACACTTTATCCGTTCAAGAAGCGGAGGAGGGAAAAGAGGCTGTTTTCAAACGGGTGGAAGAGAAGTTGGGACGTCGTTATAATCTGATGGCAACTAGAAGAACCCGTCTATTCCGTTATTGGCCGGTGGCCGCTTCTATCGCAATCTTGATTCTTTCTTCTGTAATCGTTTCTATCGGAATCATCAATAGTCGGCAGCTCTTAACGGCTCAAGCGCCTATTGTCGTGGAAGTTCCGGAGGGTGCTTCACGCATCTCACCCTTTCTGATGGTACTCAAGTTACGTTGAATGGAGGATCTAGCTTGACATATCCGGCCGAATTTTCCGATAACCGTGAAGTGTGCTTACAGGGTGAAGGATTCTTTGATGTCAGAAAGAAGACGGAGAGCCCGTTCATCGTACATACGAAGCAATTCTCGGCGAAAGTATTGGGTACCCGTTTTAGTTTCAAGGCTTATGATACTGATCGCCAAGCCGTGTTGACCTTGGAAAGAGGTTCCGTGCAAGTATTGACGGATCATGGTAAGGACAATATGATATTATCTCCTAATCAGCAGGTAATTAAAGATAGCCATACAGGTAAACTCTATTGCCATGAGGTGGATGCGGAAGATTATACGTGCTGGAAGGACGGTATTCTGGTGTTTAAGGATCAGACGTTGGCAGAAATCTCTACCATATTGGAAAGGCGGTTCAACGTGAGGATCGAGATAGACTCCGAGTCGATAAAGTATGATAAATATGTCGCAAGTTTCCGGAAACACGTGAGTTTGGATGATATTCTCAAAAAGTTATCTTATCAACGCTCATGGACATATATTCAGAAGGATGGAAAAATCAAGCTAGTCAAGAACGTTTAATACTTAAATTAATTTGCCTATGAAGTGAAATCTGGAAAAGAGTGTAGGAGCCAAGCTATTTGAAATGACCTCTAGTTATTGTTAATATTTAAATTTATCTATCATGAAGAAAGACACAGGAATTCGTGTAAAGTATGGTGTTCCATACTTTATAGTTCGTGTTATGGCAATCGGCATGTTATTTTTAATACTAAATACGAGTAATATATTAGCTGCCACAGAGTCTCCGGTTGTTCTTGATTTATCTCTGAATCAGACTACTTTAGAACAAGTGTTCCGTGAGTTGGAAAAACAATCTGGTTATTCTATTATCTATAAAAGTAGTGAAGTCAATTTGAAAGAGGTTTTGTCTGTTGATGTCAGCAAAGAGCCACTCGAGAATGTCTTGAATAAGGTTCTGAGAAAACAGGGATTGACGTATGAGATAAAAGATGAGCATATTATAATCTACAAAGCGAAGGCGAACAAAGAGATCCATGCGGTAATAAAGCAACAAAATAAAAAATTAGCGGGGTTGTAAAAGATGCCCAAGGAGAACCGATGATCGGTGTCAGCGTGCTGGAGGAAGGTACCCAAAACGGGACGGTAACCGACTTTAACGGGAATTATGTGCTGGAAGTACAAAATGGAAAAGCGGCATTAGTCTTCTCTTATATTGGCTATGTAAGTAAGAAGGTGAGTATAGGGAATCTTTCGGTGGTTAATGTTGCATTGGAGAAGACGTTCAAAGGCTGGATGATGTTGTTGTTGTGGGTTACGCCATAGGAAACAAGCGTTCCGTATCTGGTGCTGTGGAGAAAGTAAAGAAAGAGGATATGAACTCGGGTGTCGTTACGGAGCCTTTGGATGCGGTAAAGGGTAAGGTCGCTGGTGTTGTTATCAGTAATGTAGGTGGAGACCCTACGAGTGATATGAATATCCGTATCCGGGGTACTACCTCTCTATCCGGAGGCAATGATCCGTTGGTTATCATCGATGGGGTATTTGGAGATTTAAGTATGTTGAACGCCATCTCTCCTTCCGATATAGAGTCTTTGACTATCTTGAAAGATGCTTCGGAGACGGCTCAGTATGGTTCACGGGGTGCGTCCGGGGTAATTGTCGTTACGACTGCCAAGGGTAGAGCCGGTTTCGCTCAAATTGAATATAATGGTTTATTCGGTGTTAATAAGGTTTATAAGAACTTGGGAATGTTAACGGCCGATGAATGGCGTGCCGGTGCGGTGGCTATGGGATTGAGTACGAATGATATGGGAGCGAGTACGAATTGGTTTGAGGAGGTGGAACGTTCTGCCAGTCTTACCCAGACCCATAATCTCTCATTTACGAGCGGTAATGATAATTCCAATCTAAGGGCCTCTCTCGGTGTGATCCGCCGTCCGGGTTTGTTGAAGAATTCTTCTTCCAATAGTTATACGGCCAAAGTGGACGCAAGCCAGTATGCTTTCCAGAAACGGGTGAAGTTTGATTTAGGCATGTTTGGATCACGTAGGGAAGGCGATCATCAATTTGATATGTACCGTACGATTTATTCGGCGGCAGCTTACAATCCTACGTATCCGAACTATAAGAATCCGGAAACGGGTATCTGGGATGAGGATAAGACCGCGATCGAGGTATATAACCCCTTAGGTATGTTGGAGATCACAAATAAGAAAATAGCCTCTCATGTGAACGTGAACGGACGTGTAAACGTGGAGATCATCAAGGGATTGAACTTGACGGGATTCGGTTCGTATACTTACTATAGCTTGAATGACCGGCGTTATATCCCGAATGATATCCAACAGGGTTCGATGAACGGGAATGGACAGGCCTATTTGAAATATGCGGAACGAAATGACTTGATGGGAAATCTCCAATTGAATTACGCAAGGGAATTCGGACGGCATAGCATTAACGCTTTGGCTTTATTGGAGGCGCAGACACAGTCTTTGTTCGAGTCTTCCACGAAAACCAGCGGTTACGAGACGAATTATTTTACCTATAATAACTTGAAAGCCGGTGCTAACATAAGTTGGGGTGACGCTACCTCTAATGCTACCCGTTTCGCTTTATTATCTTATATGGCACGCTTTAATTATATGTATGATAGCCGTTACGTAGTTACGGCGAATGTCCGTCGCGACGGTTCTTCTAAATTAGGTTATGGTAATAAATGGGGATTCTTCCCGTCGGCTTCTGTCGCTTGGATCGCCTCGAACGAGGCTTTTATGAAGTCCTTGACTTTTATCGATAACTTGAAAGTGAGAGCCGGATATGGCGTGACCGGTAATCAAGATGCGATCGATCCGTATCAATCCCTCTCCTTGATGGCTCCGAATGGAACGACCTTGGTGGATGGATCGGCTACGACTACTTTCTATATCGATTCAAATCCAAATCCGGATTTGCGTTGGGAAAAGAAGTATACGTTTGATGTGGGCGTGGATTTAGCGATGTTCCAATCCCGTCTTCGCTTGACAATGGATTATTATGCGTCTACTACGAAAGATATGTTGTACACTTATACCGTTCCGGTTCCTCCGTTCGTATATACGTCTATGCTTGCGAACTTAGGAGAAATGACCAATAACGGCTTTGAGGTAGCGATCAGCGGCGATATCATCAGAAAAAAGATTTCTCATTAACCGTGGGTACGAATCTGTCTTTCCAGAAGAATAAGCTTAAATCATTAAGTGGTACATATATGGGGTCAGAGTTTACGACTAGTAAATATATCCAAGTATCGGCGGTGAACGCTCCTAGCTTAACCCAGTATGCGGGTGTTACTTACTTGACGGAGGGACAACCCTTAGGCGTATTCTATATTCCTCATTGCAACGGATTGGTAGAGAAGGAAGATGGTAAGTTTGTTTATGATATCGCGGATCTGGATGGCGATGGCAAAGTGGACTTATCGGATAGCGGTGACCGTTATATAGCGGGTCAAGCGTTGCCAAAGGTATATATGGGTGGCTTTGTTAATATGCGATATAAAGATTTTGATCTGGCGGTTCAATTAAATGGGGCGTTCGGGCATAAAATCTATAATGGTACAAGTTTGACGTTTAATAATTTATCATTGTATCCAACCTATAATATATTGGATGGGGCGTTGGATAAGCGGATATACGAATCAAGATTTCTGATTATTATCTGGAAAATGGTAACTATGTTAATATCGAGTATATTACGTTAGGTTATAATATTCCCGTCAAGAAACTGAAGATTGAGAAGTATTTAAAATCCTTGCGTTTGGCGTTCTCTGTTAACAATGTCGCGACCATCACAGGTTATTCTGGTATGACGCCGCTTATCAACTCGGCGAATGTGGCGTCTAAATCTTCTGTTTCGGGTACGTTGGGTGTGGATGATAAATTGATTTATCCGTTGAGCCGTACTTATTCACTCTCACTGGGTGTTAAATTCTAATTGTTAATCTTTTAATACTTATTGTCATGAAAAAAGTATTGGTGAGCTCCATGCTGATTTTAGGTGGTTTATTCTCCGCTTGTTCCGGATTTTTGGATGAGGATCCCAAGAGTAAGATACCGGAAGAAGAAGCTTATAAAAGTGAGAAATTGGTGTATGTAAATACGATCGCTACGATTTATACCTCATTTGGGAATCGGTTATATGGAAGTACGGATAATGTGCATACTTTACAAGAGTTTTCTTCCGATGCTTGGATATTGCCGGGAAGACAAGGCGACTGGGTAGATGGAGGTAAATGGCAATCCTTGTTTTTGCATAATTATGGTCCGGGTAACGCTACGATAAAGAGTACTTGGAATGCGCTATATACGATTATCGGTAACTGTAATACCTCGATCGATAATCTGGAGACCTTCATTCAAGCGGGTGGGGAGAGCTATCTGCAAGATTATCAATATGAGGCTCGTGCCGTGCGTGCGATTCTGTATTATCATTTGGTCGATTTATTCGGTCGTGTACCTCTGGTTACTTCTTCGAAGACTGTGATGGCGGATGTGAATCAATCTTCGAGAAGCGAGGTCTATCAGTTTATTGTGGATGAGTTGACGGATTGCATTCCCCATTTGCCCAGTGGAAAATGCCAGAATATGGGCAAGTATTATGGCCGGGTGACCAAGGCTGTGGGGTATATGGCGATGGCGAAAGTCGCTATTAATAGTCCTATCTTGTCAAAAGATGATTGGAATGATGGTTCTTTGGTGGGTGGTATCGCTAAAGTTGCGCCGTATGTAAACCAAGCCGGTAAAAACATTAAGATCGCGTTGGATGGTACGACTCGTGACGCTTGGGAGACGGTTCTTTATTGTCAGAAACAGATAGAGAAGGAGGGATATAGTCTACAACCCAACTTCTCCCAGAATTTTTCCAAGACAAACGATAGTTCGGTAGAAAATATCTGGACTCAACCGAGTGATGGTACTACCTATAAAGTGAGCGATTATAATCCGACTCGTACATTACATGCGGCCCACGCATCCGCTTATGGCTTGCAAGGTTGGAATGGTGCCTGCGCTACCGTAGAACAGATGAAAGTTTTCAAGTACGGTACGGATGAACAAGATCCCCGTATGGATATGACGTTCTTTTATGGACCGGTGTTCGTGGATGGCAAGCCGATAGATGCGGGTTTAGGCGATGGAGCTCAGTTATGCTATAACCCAATGGATGTGGTTGTTGATTTTAAGGAGGATGTACCGAACCAGATATTAAAATTTGCGGGAGCCCGTATGTCTAAATATGAGGTGGATAATACGACTTCTTCTTATTTGAATCATAATAATGATAAGGTGTTCTGGAGGTATGCAGATGCCTTGTTATTGGCGGCTGAGGCGAAAGTCCGTATGGGACAAAGCGGTGATGCGGAAGTGAATGAGATTCGTGACCGTGTACAAGCCGGACAGAAAAGTAACGTGACTTTGCAAGATATCTTGGATGAACGCATGTTGGAATTCTCTTATGAGGGGATGCGCCGTCAGGATCAAATACGTTTCGGGACTTATACGGAACCTACGACTGATCGTTATGCGGGAGTGCATCATAATGTCGCCACTGGCGATTACGTAGTGGATAATACCGGTTTTACAACCGTTTTCCCGATCCCTACTTCTGTGCTTGAGTTAAATACGAAATTAACACAAAATCCGGGTTATTAATTCTTTAAATTTAGAGGATATGAGATGTAAGTATTTATTGTTATATGGGCTATTGGCTGTCTTACCATTCTCGGCGCAGGCCGGATATAAAAAGATAGCGAATGGTATATTGGTCAGCTTGCCGGAAGGCGAGCTGAACCAATCGAAAACGGTTCGTTTGTTGGTTGTGAATGATGAGGTTATTCAAGTGACGGCAAGCCCGGAGGCTAAGATTCAGGATAAGCAGAGCTTAGTCCGTGTCGCTCCGGTAAAGGCCCCGGTAAAATGGAATGTCGAATCGACTTCGGATTCCGTATTTCTGAATACCGGCAAATTACGTGCGGCCGTCAGTCTTGTTACGGGAGAAGTGACATTCTATGATATGTCGGGTAAGCTAATATTGCGAGAAAGTAACGGTGGACGGCAGTTTACGCCGATAGAGGTAGAAGGTCGCAAAGGCTATACGACTCGCCAGCAATTTAATTCACCGGAAGACGAGGCTTTCTATGGATTGGGGCAGCACCAGTCGGATGAATTTAATTATAAATCGAAAAATGAGGAGTTGTATCAGTATAATACCAAGATATCGGTGCCTTTCGTGGTTTCTTCCAAGAATTATGGTGTCTTATTCGATAACTATTCTTATTCCCGGTACGGTGATCCACGCCCTTATTCGAACTTGGATATCTTTAAGTTGTACGATAAGAATGGGAAAGAGGGAGGTTTGACCGCTACTTATTATAAAAATAATGGATTGGAGGTCTTTGCGGAACGTCAAGAGTCCAGAATTGATTACGAGACCCTGTTTACGCACCAACCTCTTCCGAAGACGTTTGATTTTAAGGGAGAGACGTTTGATAAATTCCCGGAAGGATTCCGTTTCAGGAACAGCTTGGTCGTTTGGGAAGGTGAGATCGAACCGAAAGAAAGTGGTGTTTATCATTTTAAGTTATTCTATGGAGCGTATACGAAAGTCTTCTTGGATAATAAACTGGTGGTAGAAGAACGTTGGCGGCCCTCTTGGAATCCTAATAGCGTGAAATTCACGGCCGATTTGCAAGCGGGAAAGAAAGTCCCGGTGCGTATCGAATGGCGTGAGGGAGCCGGCTCTTATATTGGGTTGAAAGTATTGTCTCCTCGTCCGGAAGAAGAAGTAGGGCGATTGTCTATGTGGTCGGAGATGGGAAATGATATAGATTATTATTTTATTCATGGTGATTCGATGGACGAGGTAATCTCAGGTTATCGGTATGTCACCGGTAAATCGCCGATCATGCCTGCTTGGGCGATGGGCTTTTGGCAAAGCCGTGAACGGTATAAAACGCAAGATGAGATATTGACGGCCTTGCGTGAGCTCCGAAAACGTAAAATGGGTGTGGATAATATTGTCATGGACTGGCAGTACTGGAAAACTGATTCATGGGGAAGCCATGAGTTTGATCCGGCACGTTTCTCTGATCCGAAAGGTATGGTTGATGCGATTCATGATTTGAATGCCCGTTTCATGATCTCTGTTTGGCCGAAATTTTATCCTACCACAAAGAATTATAAAGAATTGGCAGCTAACGGATGGGTTTACCTGCAAGCGGTTAAGGATAGCATCCTTGATTTTGTTCCACCTGGATTCGTGGCTACATTTTATGATGCTTATGCCCCCGGTGCCCGTAAGTTATTCTGGAAACAAATGAATGATAACCTATATCGTTTGGGAGTGGACGCTTGGTGGATGGACGCTTCCGAACCGAATATTAAGGATTGTACACCGATGTCTTACCAAAAGGCGTTGACCGGCCCGACAGCTTTAGGCCCTTCAGCTCAATATTATAATACGTATGCGTTGGTGAATGCGCAGGCTATTTATGAGGGGCAATTGAAGGAAAATCCGGATGATCGCGTATTTTTGTTGACTCGTTCCGGATTCGCTGGCCTACAAAGGTATTCCACCGCTTCTTGGAGCGGAGATATCGGTACTCGTTGGGAGGAATTGAAAGCTCAGATTTCTGCGGGGTTGAACTTCTCAATCTCCGGTATACCTTATTGGACAATGGATATCGGTGGCTTCTGCGTGGAGAACCGTTATCGTACAGGACAGCTTATTTATGACAAGACCGGTGTTGAGAATGACGACTTGAAGGAATGGCGGGAACTGAATGCCCGTTGGTATCAGTTTGGCACATTTACCCCTTTGTACCGTGCGCATGGACAGTTTCCATTGCGTGAGATTTATAATATCGCCCCGGAAGATCATCCGGCCTATCAGACGATCTTGTATTATAATCAATTGCGTTACCGTTTGATGCCTTATATTTATTCGTTGGCAGGTAAGACGTATTTTGATGATTATACGATTATGCGTCCATTGGTGATGGATTATGCCTCCGACTTGGCTGTCCGGGATAATTCTACCCAATATATGTTCGGCCCCTCTATGATGATTGCCCCGGTATATACCTATAAAGCGACTTCCCGTGAGGTGTATTTCCCGAAAGGAACGGATTGGTATGATCTATATACGGGTAAACGTTATAAAGGTGGCCAAAAGCAGGAGGTTGAGGCTCCATTCGAACGTATGCCGATATTTGCTCCGTCAGGTGGTATCTTATTATATGGTCCGGAGATCACTTATGTAAATGAGAAAAAACCGGAAGTGATAGATGTCTATATTTATGCCGGAAAGGATGGCTCCTTCTATCTATATGAAGATGAAGGTACGAACAATAATTACCAGAAAGGAACTTATTCGAAGATCGATTTTAATTATAGCGATGCGACGAATACTTTGACAACGGTAGTCGTGAAGGCTCTTATCCCGGGATGTTATCAGAGAGAACTTTCAATATTATTTACGTAAGCCCGAATGCTCCTGCGGGATGGGATAATAAGGGTAAGCCTACAAAGGTAATTGAGTACAAAGGTGAACAAATTTCTGTCAAGTTATAAGATTCTTTAGACTGAAACGGCCTCCTCCGCAATTTCCATGATAGTATAGCGTGAGGGGGCTCTATTTATAGTCTCAACATATATTTAAATCTTTCCGATAGATAAATAGATAATTGGTACGGTTGCCTTGATTATTTATCCTCTATAGGTTGGATATCCGGAAAAAGAAGTATATTTGCAATGCTAAACATTTTAAAACCAGAAAGCAGAGTAGAATACCTGCTTCTATTCGGTTGCAGGCATTTTTTTGCCTGTAACCGATCCGATATGACGGTTCCGTACCCCCGTGGAGTGCATTAATGTGCCTCCAGCTTTCTGGTAAAGTGTTTAGCAACGGGTCAGGCGGGACCGTTCTTTTTTCCGCCTGCTAATGCTAATATATTATGGAAGTGGAAAACATTTATCCCGTAACTGAACCTGTCGGTTCAGAGCAAGACGCTCCGGTTTCGAACATGGAAATGTTGAGTGATATATTTTTTAAGGAAGAGGCACGACGCTTGAAAGAAGCGTGCCGTTTTGAGAAAGATGAGGATGATTTCGATTATCTGAACCATCAGTTACAAAGCGTGAAAAATCTGTTGGTAGGCCTAAAACTGCCGTGGATACAAATAGCACCAATTTTGTACAGATGTATGGCCGTTTATCTGCAGCGTCCCGATCAACATGTAAGTAATATGAAAGTTCGCTACCTGTCAACGCAATTGATGGATGGGGTTTTGCTTTTATCCCAGAACGGACGGCTCATCAATGACTTGCTCATGTTTTTCGACCGCCAGCTTAAGGATATTCAACGCTTGCGGGAAGAGAAGTGTGAGGAAATGGAGAATGTGAGATTGTAAGTCTATATTTGCAGCTCATACATACTTGGTTGTAGAGACGGGGCACGCCCCGTCTCTACAATTGGATGAAAGGGCTTATGCGTGTTCTGGTTAGAATATCAATGTGACAATTTGTAAACTGAAGTCCTTGAGAATCGATTATTTCGGGCCAAAGTACGTCTCGCTCCTAAAAACGAAAGAAAAAAACAGCAATCGTCTATCCGCTAGTGACTTGTTGAAAAACGGCCTTTTATTCTAGCGAAATAAATTCATCCTATCTCATATCTTATGCCTTATGGTCCAGTCGTTAGGGGGCAACAATGCCCATTATAAGGTAGTCATATCGCCCATTATGACCATATGTGTAGCCTATCGTGACTATATGTGTGGGTTTACGCCTGTACAGGCGTGGGTGAACGGGACTATATGTGTAATCTAACGAGGGTATTCTTATCGAAAAACGGGTCTTTTTGTGTGGAAAAGGCGTATAAATGCCTGCTTTCTCCTTCATGTTCTCGTTTATAGAGCTTTTCTAAATAAAGGTGATGTTATATAAAAGGGGTTATTACTGATAAATAGTTAACATTCCTTGGCTTTTGCTTACGTCTCTGTAAATAGGGGAAAGTGAACCATTATATTTCCGGCTAAATATAAGGTGAAGCATTTCCTATCAATAACTTTCATTACCTTTGCGCCCGCTAAAAATAAATAAATGAGATGAAATCTACTTTATCAATTTCTTCCTTATCCAGACAAGTCCTGCTTCGGGAGACACGGGACTATTTAATGATCGCTCTTGGGATGATCCTTTACGGTATCGGATGGACCGTTTTCCTTTTGCCGAATGACATTACGACAGGTGGAGTGCCGGGTATCGCTTCCATTGTTTTCTGGGCTACGGGATTTCCTGTTCAGTACACTTACTTCCTCATTAATGCCGTCTTGCTGATGCTTGCCTTGAAAATATTAGGTTTTAAGTTCAGTATCAAGACGATCTTCGCCGTGTTTACGCTTACTTTCTTCCTGTCGCTGATCCAGAAGTTGACGGCCGATATGCATTTATTACAAGACCAACCGTTTATGGCATGTGTGCTGGGAGCCTCTTTCTGCGGAAGTGGTATCGGTATCGCTTTCTCCTCGAACGGTAGTACGGGTGGAACGGATATTATTGCCGCTATCATCAATAAATACCGGGATATAACGCTGGGACGGGTCATGATGATCTGCGATTGATTATTATCACCTCCAGTTATTTCGTGCTAAAGGATTGGGAGAAAGTGGTATATGGTTTCGTAACGTTATATGTTTGTAGTTTCGTGCTGGATCAGATCGTGAACAGTGCCCGCCAGTCCGTGCAATTCTTTATCATCTCGAAGAAGTATCAAGAGATTGGTAAGGAGATTAATGCGTTGCATCGAGGGGTTACGGTGATCGATGCTACCGGGTTATATACGGGGCAAGAACAGAAGATGATGTTCGTGCTCGCTAAAAAACGGCAATCCACTACGATTTTCCGTATCATTAATGATATTGATCCGACCGCCTTTGTATCCCAAAGCGCCGTAATCGGGGTTTATGGGGAAGGATTCGATCATTTTAAACTAAAGAAATCAAAGTAGAGACGGGGCACGCCCCGTCTCATCCTCTCAAAATAGTAACTAGGGTTGCATGATAACTTCTACCCGGTTACCCTGTCCCAAAAGCTTTTGGGCGAATGCCTTTATCTTCTCGGGAGTCAGCGCCTTAACAATCGACTCATAATCCGTATCGGTATCAAATCCTTTATAATAATAATCATCCAATACGTTCAACCAATAGCTGTTCTCCTGCAAGACTTCCGCATGACGTTTCAGCAGGTTATCCTGTGTTTTCTTGAAATCTTCTTGACGAGGGCCTACCTCGGAAAGCCGTTTCAACTCATTGCGGACAATTGTGTTCATCTGCTCCCACTTAGCCGGGTCCGTATCGAAGAATATCTGTAATGTCGTTCTTCCTTCCGGGAAAGGTGAGATTCTAGCGGATACACCGACGCCATACGTTCCTCCTTCTTTCTCGCGTACCTTCTCGTAATATACCAAGTCCATAACTTGTTTCAATGCGGTAGCGGTGATGATATTCTCCAGATTGTACTCCATCTGCCCGGTATAGAGGTTGGCTACCGTTACTTTCGGGATTTCCATGGAGCGGTTGAATCGATTCATATAGTCTCCCTTACGCATCGATGGAACCTCCGCCGGATTTCCCTTCTCAATTTTTCCTTGAGATGGCAATGTCGCTAAATACTGCTCTATATACGGACGGATACTATCAATCTGGATATTACCTACAAACGTGAATACGAAACCGGAAGCATCCGAGAAGCGTTCCTTGCGCATCTCCATGATACGAGGATAACTGATATGTTCGAAATCTTGTGGACGAAGACGTGACGCACGAGGATTATCTCCGTAAACCGCTTTAGACAAAGAGTCGCTGAAAGCGACCATCGGATTTAACTCCATATTCTGCAATTGCGCTTTTGTCCGTGTCTCGAAAGATGCGTAGGCCTCCTCGTCCATGCGGGGAGCCGTGAAGCTAAGGTAAATTAACTCGAATAAGGTTCGCAAATCGGAAGGAGCGGCCATTCCGTTCACGTTCTCACTATCTTGACTGAGCGATAGGGCGCAAGATACCTTCTTTCCGGCCAGACGCTTACTTAGATCCGTGGCGGAGAAATTGCCCAATCCACCTATCTCGATCACGTCATTGAAAACTTTTAAGTTATCAATATCCTTCGTGCCGAATAAAGTGCTTCCTCCCGGGCTGGTAGCAGTCATGATGATCTCGTCCTTCTTGAATTCGGTAGGCTTCAATACCACCTTGATACCATTGCTTAAGGTAAATACTGTCGCTCCGAAGCGCTGGCCGGTCTTTGTCTCCGTGATCCGGCCCGGGGTCGGCAAGGTCGGGACTAAAGGCTCGTTGGAGACAGTTTCCTTATAAGGCTCTACCGGCATCTGTCGTGCTTTGAGGAACGTACGGAGCAGGTTCTCCTCGGACGGGTATTTTATACCTTCTTTATCCGGTCCGGTTAACCCGATCACGATATTATCCTCTCCGATCATATCTTGGATATATTGGTTGACTTGCTCTACCGGGATATTCTGGGCGATCTGGTTCAATAGCGTGTATTCCATCTCAATGCCCGGGATATAACCGCCGTTGGTGAAATGGTTCACGTATTCACGGACATAAGCGTCGTTCTTTTGGTTATTCCGCTCGTTGTAAGCGGACTCGTATTGTTTCAACACGTTGATGCGTGCCCGTTCATACTCGGATGGCGTAAAGCCATATTGTTTTACCCGTTGGGTCTCTTTGACAAGCGTGGTCAGTGTGGAATCGATCTCGCCTTCCTTGGCAAGAGCGGCTACGGTCCATGCTCCTTTGCTCTTCGCGATCATGAAATTATCATCGTCGTAGGCTTCCGCATAGATAAACGGAGGATTCGCTTGATGCAAGATGTCATCGAAACGCTCGTCCATGATCGACGCGCATATTTGCTGGATATAGTCCTTTACCAATCCGGCAATCTACGATTCAAGTCGTTGGGCAATTTATCGTGTTTATAGAAGATATAAAGGATCGTATTGGATGCCTCCTTGTCTTTGGCGATCGAGATCAGAGGTAGATCATTGTCGGGAACCGATACTTGTTCCCGTTTTGCCGGGTTGACCGGGGCAGGGACATCGGCGAACATCTTTTTGATCGTTGCCTCCACTTGATCTAATTTACGTCTCCCACGATGATAATCGCTTGCAAGTCCGGACGATACCATTTGTGATAGTAATCACGGAGAGTCTGATATTTGAAATTTTTGATGATATTCAAATCCCCGATAACATCTCTTTGGGCGTATTTGGAATCCTTTAATAGTACCGGCATGATTTGGTTAA
>ERZ791618.501-NODE-501-length-19002-cov-1.710297_pt1 | contig 19002 bp, 16 predicted proteins | sample MGYA00510059_ERZ791618 | MGnify/ENA primary metagenome ERZ791618 (study PRJEB30046, sample SAMN00715159) | human gut metagenome | study: EMG produced TPA metagenomics assembly of the A metagenome-wide association study of gut microbiota in type 2...
CACCACAGGCGAGTATTTTGCTGTTAAGCGTCGGCGACCGTGATTATAAGACAGAAGATGGTGAACTTCGTACCATGCCGGGAGTCAAGAATCTGATTCGCTATCAGCAGAACATTGCTGCCGAAAGCGGTATGCTTTCTGGAATATGTTTGAAGCGATGGGAGGCGAAGGCAGTATGGCGAACCTCGTACACGCCAAACCTTCGATGGCGAACTACGATTATACTCATATCAACTTCCGGGGAGGCAAACATCTGGCAGGACTGCTCATGAAACATTGATATATGGTAAGGAACAATATGACAGGAGGCGTGCTTATGAGCAAGAATAACCTGTTGCTGGGCTTTATCTTGGGACTGATGGCAACATTCTTTCTTCTTTCGGCAGGAAAGGCGCAAGACCGTATCCCTGCCTGTCCTCCACTGGGGAAGACCTTGAAAATGATAAAACCTTTGCGGGAAATGACTGGGCGAATGATACCATCGCCGTGCAGACTTCTTTTCCTTCCGCTTTCCGCGAAACCGGAAGGAATGAGATAATCGACAGCATTGCCCTGCTGACACCCGTATTTGAACGTCTCCGTCAGGTACGTGCCGGACTTTCCGAAGATACGGTGCGTATTCTCCATATCGGAGACAGTCACGTACGCGGGCACATCTATCCGCAGACTACGGGAACGCTGCTGAAAGAAACCTTTGGTGCTGTCTCTTATACCGATATGGGGGTGAACGGGGCTACCTGTCTGACGTTTACCCATCCGGGACGTATTGCCGATATTGCAGCCATGAAGCCGGAACTGCTGATTCTGTCCTTCGGAACCACGAAAGCCATAACCGGCGGTATAACGTCAACCTGCATTATAATCAGATGGACGAACTTGTCAAACTGTTGCGCGACAGCCTTCCGATGTCCCTATTCTTCTCACCACGCCTCCGGGTTCTTACGAAAGTTTCCGGCAAAGGCGGCGGAAACGTACGTACGCCATCAATCCCCGGACGGTTACAGCGGCAGAAACAATTCGCCGTTATGCCAAAGATCATCGTCTGCTCGTGTGGGATATGTACGATGTAGTAGGGGGCAAGCGCCGTGCCTGTACCAACTGGACGGAAGCGAAACTGATGCGTCCCGATCATGTGCATTATTTACCTGAGGGATATATCCTGCAAGGAAATTTATTATACCAGGCCTTAATCAACGCTTATAATGACTATGTTTCCCATTGATATAGATTTCAGCCGGATCAAAGAGGTGCTTACTTATGACCCGCAGGCACCGATGATATTCAGTAGCGGCATCTTCCTTTGGTTGTTTACCGCTTTCCTGGTGGTGTATGTGCTGTTGCAGCATAAACACACTGCCCGCATCCTGTTTGTCACCCTCTTTTCTTATTACTTCTATTATAAGAGTAGCGGCACCTACTTCTTCCTGCTTGCTCTTGTCACGGTTTGCGATTTCTTTTTGGCGCAGCTCATGGCGCGTGCCGAAGGCTATTGGAAGCGTAAAGGGCTGGTAGTTTTGAGTCTTAGTGTCAATCTGGGACTTCTCGCTTATTTCAAATATACGAATTTCCTGGGCGGAGTGATTGCTTCCCTTATGGGAGGGGAGTTTACGGCACTTGATATATTCCTGCCTGTAGGGATCTCATTCTTTACTTTCCAGTCGTTGAGTTATACGATCGACGTTTATCGGAAAGATATAAAACCATTGACAAGTCTGTTGGACTATGCCTTCTATGTGTCTTTCTTTCCGCAATTGGTAGCAGGACCTATCGTTCGTGCCCGCGATTTTATTCCCCAAATCCGGAAACCCCTCTTTGTGTCGCAGGAAATGTTCGGACGGGGAATCTTCCTGATTTTCTCCGGTTTGTTTAAGAAAGCAATCATCTCCGATTATATCAGTGTCAACTTTGTAGAACGTATTTTCGATAATCCGACGCTCTACTCGGGCGTTGAGAACCTTATGGGAGTGTATGGATATGCCTTACAAATCTATTGTGACTTCTCAGGATATAGTGACATGGCTATCGGCATTGCCTTATTGCTGGGATTTCATTTCAATCTGAACTTTAATTCTCCTTATAAGTCGGCCTCCATTACAGAATTTTGGCGTCGCTGGCATATCTCTTTATCCAGTTGGCTGAAAGACTATTTGTATATATCATTGGGAGGCAACCGAAAAGGAAAATTCCGTCAGTATCTGAACCTGATAATCACCATGTTTTTGGGTGGATTATGGCATGGGGCTTCCTGGAACTTCGTTCTTTGGGGAACATTTCATGGCATTGCTCTGGCTTTGCATAAAATGTGGATGTCAATCACCGGACGTAAGAAAGGAGAACAGAGTCATGGCTGGCGTCGTGTCTTCGGGGTGATTATTACCTTCCATTTTGTTTGTTTCTGCTGGATCTTCTTCCGTAATGCAGATTTCCAAAATTCAATGGATATGTTAAACAGATAGTTACTACCTTCCGTCCGCAACTATTCCCGCAACTGCTGGAAGGTTATTGGAAAGTCTTTGCATTAATGTTACTCGGATTCCTGCTTCATTTTGCTCCTGATAGTTGGGAGGATGCAGTCTGTCGAGGTGTTATTCGCCTGCCGTTTGTGGGAAAGGCATTGATGTTGGTAGTGTTGATTTATGTAGTTATTCAAATGAAAAGCTCGGAGATTCAGCCGTTCATTTATTTCCAGTTTTGAAGATTTTAGTGTTGTTTAATTATGTCGGGAAATGTATTTCAATAATATGAAGTATATTTCCCGATTCTTGTTTATGCAGGCTTTTTTCCCTTTCTTTGTAGAAGAAAAATTGATTTTTGTAATAGGAAAGATAAATCGTGAATCTTATGGATAATTCATTCGCTTATCAGCCGGCAACCGAACGTTACGAACGGATGCAGTATAAATATTGTGGTCGGAGTGGTCTGAAACTACCTCTTATTTCTTTAGGATTATGGCATAACTTCGGCAGTGTAGATGACTTCACCATGGCAACCGATATGATAAAGTATGCTTTCGATCACGGTATTACTCATTTCGATTTGGCAAACAACTACGGTCCTGTTCCCGGAAGTGCCGAAACAAACTTCGGGCGGATTCTAAGAGAGAACTTTCAGGGGTATCGCGATGAAATGATTATCTCTTCCAAAGCCGGACATGAAATGTGGGCAGGACCTTATGGCGGTAACAGTTCCCGTAAAAATCTGATGGCAAGTATTGATCAAAGTCTCCGTCGTACAGGATTGGAGTATTTCGATATCTTTTATACTCATCGTTATGACGGAGTCACTCCGGTGGAAGAAACGATTCAGGCATTGATTGATATCGTGAAGCGAGGTAAGGCTCTTTATATCGGAATATCCAAGTATCCTCCCGAACAAGCACGTATTGCTTATGAAATGTTGGCGAAGGCCGGTGTTCCCTGTCTGATTAGCCAATACCGGTATAGTATGTTCGATCGGGCGGTTGAGGCCGAAATCCTTCCATTTGCTGCAGCATCCGGTTCCGGTTTTATCGCCTTCTCTCCTTTGGCGCAGGGATTATTGACGGACAAATACCTGAATGGTATCCCGGAACATTCGCGGGCTGCCCGTTCTTCCGGTTTCCTGCAACGCTCGCAGGTGACACCGGAGAAAATAGAAGCTGCCCGGCAACTGAATGAAATAGCCCATCGCCGTGGGCAGACGTTGGCTGAAATGGCGTTGGCATGGGTACTGAGAGATGAACGAATGACGTCGGTGATAGTAGGAGCTAGTTCCGTGAATCAGTTGGCTGATAACCTGAAAGCATTGGAGCATTTGGAGTTTACGTCCGAAGAGTTAGCTGAAATAGAGCAAATATTATCCAGAATGATTTTATAGTAACGGAAAGGGGGGGGCGTAAAGTCTCCCTTTTTTAGTGATGATTTTTTAGTTTGATAGCTTCCTTATTATAGTTGGCCGAATTTATCTAAAGTATTTTGCAGGTTTTCCGTCAGTCTGCGAATAGCTGTAGTCATGTGTGTATTGACAGTCCTTTCGGATATATCCAGCGCTTCACTGATTTGTTTATAGCTCATGTGGTCTTCTTTTGCCATACAATAAACAATTCTGGTTTTCTCAGGCAGTTGCCGGATAGCTTGCTGCATACATTCTTCCATATCTTTCTTGAGTAACTTTTCTTCCGGCGTGAGGTCGTTTCCCGGTATCTCTATGATGATTTGGTCAATAGAACTTAAGTTATCCTGACGGTTTTTCTCCAAAAATGTGATAGCATGATTCTTGGTTGTTATAAATAAGTAAGAATCCCAATCTTTCACATCCTTCAAGTTCTCACGTTTATGCCATAGAGTGAGAAAGACGTCGGACAGTACATCTTCGGCCGAAGAAGTGGACTGAACGAAATATAATGCAATAGAATAGCATTTTTTGAAGTACCGCTTGTACATTTTTTCAAAGCAGGAGGAGTTACCCTCACTAATTTGACTTAATAGATAACTAATGTCATCCTCTTTATGTGGCATATTCAAGAATTTGATTATAAGGTTTTTACAATAAAAAATTATAATGTAGAAGCGTCTATTAACAATATTTATTTGCAAAAGTAACTTTTTATTTGATTTCAACTACGTATTTTGAGTTTTATTTCTGTCTTTATATATAGAAGCGCTTAATAATATTTGTAAAAAGATGAAAGAGAATAGTAGTATATGGGACTTGCTTGCTAAAAGAACTGATCATTCTTTAAGTAAAGAGGAAGCAGAGGCACTGGAGCAGATGTTAAAAGAAGATACTTCTTTGCAGCGTGCTTCTCAGCTGGTGGATGACTCATTGGTGAATATGGATACACGGCAAGTGGAAGAAGTAATGAACCGTACTTGGAGCAAGGTAGAATCCGGTATGAAAGCAAACAGAAAGCCACGATTGAAGTTGATTATCCGTCGTTGTGCCGTGGCAGCCAGTATTGCTGTCCTATGTGTGTTGGGTGGTGTATTGGGTTATCAGCTTTGGGCTAAACCGGATATGCTGATTGTGATGAACCAAGGAAAAGAAGCCTTGCTGTTCACGCTTCCCGATAACTCTAAGGTTTGGCTGGGGGGTGGTTCGAGCTTGAAATACCCTGATAAGTTATCTGCACGTAATCGGGAAGTGTACTTGGACGGTGAAGCCTTCTTTGATGTGAAAAAAGACAATGGAAGAACATTTCAGGTCGTTACGGAGCTTGTAGAAGTAAAGGTGCTCGGAACCCGTTTTGACGTAAGAGTATCGGAAGAGGATAATATGGCAGAAGTAGTCTTGGAATCCGGTTCGGTAAAGTTGAACGAGCGCAACAAGGCAGAAGACGGAGTAATCTTACGACCCGGGGAAATGGGGCGTGTCAGCCGGCAATCCGGTATTGAGGTCCGCCATGTCGACCTTCAACTCTATACTACGTGGAAAGATAAATATATGAATATTGAATCTCAAAAAATGGAAAATGTAATGTTTATGTTGAGTAAACGTTATCATACGGAGATTCGTATTGAAGGTGAGGAATTGAAAGCAGAAATATTCTCAGGGCGTTTTGACATAGACCAATCTCTGGAGAATATTTTTGAGACGATTGATTTGATTACTCCCATTCATTATCAACAGCAACCGGATGGAACCTATTTGGTGACTCCGAAATAAAAAAAGAAATAGGCAGCCTAATATTATGATAAACTAAAAAATGCTAATCCTAAAAAGAAAGATGATGAACACAACTTGAAAAAGAAAAAGGATCGGAAAATTCCCGTTTTCCAATCCTATCCAGATTAAAATTAACTCTACCAATTATTAATTTTAAATTGCAAATTTATGAAAAATATTTCAATCCCAAAAGGAATGAGAGGTTTTATTTTACCTCTATCCTTTTTGGGGAAGCTAAGACTTTGTACCTGGCAAATATTATTTCTACTGTTTTTTATATCGCTCCAGGCGCAGGCACAACAATCAGATTTGTTGACTCTGAATATGAAAAATGTTACGCTGAAACAGTTTGTAGAAGCGGTTCAGACCCAGAGTGGTTATTCATTTCTTTACAAAGATAATCAACTTAAAACGAATCAGCGAATCACTGTATCCGTTAATAAACAATCAATTAATGTTGCTTTAGAACAGGCTTTTAAGGGAAAAGGAATTTCTTGGAAAATTCAGGGCAAACAGATTCTTTTGTTTCCGGCAAAAGAGGAACAGTCTGTCAATACAAAAAAGTCACGTACCATCAAAGGTAATGTCACCACTACTACCGGTGAGTCGATTCCGGGGGCGAGCGTAAAATTGGCAAATGCTACTACTGGTGTAATTACTGATATTGATGGATTTTACATGATAACAGTTCCTGATAATCAGTCAGAATTGGAATTCCGTTTTATGGGATATGAACCCAGGAATATCAAAGTGGGCAATCAGACTACTATTAATGTCTCTTTGGAAGAAGCTACTTCCAGTCTGGAAGAGGTAGTGGTTGTGGCATACGGTGCTCAGAAGAAAGTGACGATGACCGGATCGGTAGCTTCGGTGAATATAGGAAGCCTGAAAACTCCAGTTGCCAATCTTAGCAATGCTTTGCAAGGTAAGGTTGCAGGTATTATTTCCGTACAGTCCAGTGGTGAACCGGGATATGATAACTCGACCTTTACAATTCGTGGAATCGGTACTTTCACGGGAAATACATCTCCATTGGTAATTGTAGACGGTGTGCAGCGTGACGATGTGAACTCCACTTATGGAGGTGCTTACAACAATATTGACCCGGAAGATATCGTTAGTATCTCTCTCTTGAAAGATGCTTCTGCTACTGCTGTATATGGTGCGAAAGGTGCTAACGGTGTGATGATTATTACTACTAAACGCGGGTCGGTAGGTAAGCCTAAAATCTCCATAAAGGCAGAAACGGGTTTTACCAACTTCACTAAAGTTCCGGAGATGTTGAGTGGTGTTGATTATATGATGTTATATAATGAAAGTCGTCGAAATTCGGGATTGAGTGAGGTATATTCCCGTGAACAGATATTAAAAACCGAGAGCGGACTGGATCCTTACTTATATCCGAATGTGGATTGGATCGATAAGATTTATAAGAATGTTTCATCTGTATCTAATGTCAACCTGAATATTAGTGGTGGTAGCGACTTGGTTCGATACTACTTGTCCGCTTCTTTCTATAACCAGGGAGGACAATATAATGTAAAGAAGGAAAACGGGTATGACCCGAACCTGAATTATAAGCGTTATGATTTCCGTAGTAACGTAGACGTGAACATTACAAAAACTACTTTATTACAGATGAACCTGTCGGCTATTATGACAGATTCGCGTTATCCGGGTATCGCTTCTAACAAACTATGGTATGAAGCTTTCTCAACTTCACCGGTTGCTTTTCCTGTTCGCTATCCGGACGGGCGTTGGGCAGGTCCTCCGGCCAATGCTGGTTCCAATCCGATGAACGAAGTGCAGAACAGCGGGTACACTGATACTTTCCGTCCGGCTTTGCAATCGGTATTTACCGTCAACCAAAAATTAGATTTCATAACCAAAGGACTTTCGGCTTATGCTCGTTTCTCTTTTGACAGTTATAGTGAATTCAATAATAAGCGTACCGGAGGGGTAGACTTATGGTATACCAACCAGCGTGACGGAAACGGAGAACTTGTCTTTGGTAAACCGATCAAGGAAGGTTCTGATGAACTTTATTATGAACATAGCGATACGGGAGAAAGAGTTATTTATACTGAAGCCAATATCTCATATGATCGCACTTTCGGTCATCATAACGTAAATGGAATGGTGCTTTATAATATGCGTAACCGTATGATTGCTACTGCCGGAAGTGCCATTGCTTCTATTCCATATCGTAATCAGGCGATTGCTGCCCGTTTCGGCTACGGATATAAAGAACGCTATTTAGCAGAGGTGAACGGTTCTTACACCGGTTCGGAGAACTTTGCTCCCGGACATCGTTTCGGTTTCTTCCCGGCTGCTTCTGTGGGTTGGGTCATTTCAAACGAACCGTTTTTCAAGAATATGACTCGTACGGTAGACTTGTTGAAATTGCGTGCTTCTTATGGTATCGTAGGTAATGATAACATTGGTGGTACAGGAGACCGTTTTGCTTATTTTACTCAGTTCGGAAGCGGAAACAGCTATGGATTCGGACCGAACGGAAATCTCGTATACGGTATTAGAGAGACGCTGCTGGGGTCGGACAAACTGACTTGGGAGAAATCTTATAAGACAAATATTGGTTTGGAAATGATGCTTTGGGGTAAATTGAACTTGACATTGGATTATTATTGGGAAAGACGTAAGGATATTCTGATTCAACGTTCTTCTTTGCCGAGCATGGCAGGCTTTGACGCCTCTATCTATGCCAATATGGGTGAAATGGATAATAAAGGAGTAGATGCGAATTTGGAATACCAGACCCGTATCGGTAACAAAGTAGGGTTGCGTTTATTTGGTAATCTGACTTATAGCAAGAATAAGATTGTGTTCCGTGACGAACCGGCTATGCAATACGCTTATCAAAAGAGTGAAGGTACCCGTTATGGCGAGTTCTATGGATATATAGCCGAAGGTTATTTCCAGAGTGAGGAAGAAATCAAAAAGAGTCCGAGACAGATGCGTGAACTGGCACCTGGTGACATCAAGTATAAAGACTTGAACGATGATGGTGTGATTGACGCTAATGACCAATGTTATTTGGGCAAGTCCTGGTTCCCTTCTTGGTCATACGGTATGGGCTTTAATATCAACTATCATAACTTTGACTTGGCTCTCTTCTTCCAGGGAGTGTCGGATGTATCTATTATGGCCAATGGTGGTTCTATTGATACCGGCAACGGTGACTGGGGAGCAAGTGGAGTCGGTATTGTACCTTTCACCGGCATGGGACTGAATCCCAGCAATGTCATCACCAAAGCATTAGATCGCTGGACGGCGGACAATCCTCGTGCAGATGCATGGTATCCGCGTATGACAGCTAATGCAACAACAAATGACAACAACTATGTGAATAGTACGCATTGGTTGAAAGATGGCAGTTATCTACGTTTGAAACAAGCCTCGCTCGGATATACGCTTGAGAACAAGAAACTAATGGATAAAGGAATAGAATACCTTTATTTCTATCTGTCCGGACAAAACTTGCTGACATTCTCTAAATTCAAGTTATGGGATCCGGAACTTGGTTCTAATGGGGCAAAGTATCCGTTATCGCGTATGGTGACATTGGGAATGAGAGTTTCGTTTTAATCTAATAAAGCAATGAAAACAATGAAAAAAATATTTAGCCGTATATTGGCTGTCGGGCTGTTGTCCGCCGGCATTATAGGAGTCTCTTCTTGTGATTATTTGGACCAGAAACCGGAGAACCTGAAAACTACGGATATGATTTGGGAAACCCGTGTGGAGGCGGAAGCTTATTTATATAACATTTACGGATATATTTGGCTGTCTACTGATGATCCGGTTGTGTTCGGTTTTGCTGATGAAACCTCCTGTGTCTTTTCTAATACGAATGTCCGTAATATGGTAGAAGGCAACTGGGGACCTTCCAATACATTGGGTGATAATAAATGGAGTGCTGCTTATCGAGGTATTCAGAAAGCGCTTGTATTCGAGCAAAACATCGACCGTGTTCCGGAAGGTGTGTTAAGTACTGATTTGAAGACTCAGTATAAGGCGGAATCACGTTTCTTGCGTGGTTGGTTCTATTGGAATCTGTTGCGTCTGTATGGACCGTTTGTTATTTTCGAGAAACCTGCCGAGCAAGACGAAGATTTCAATAATTATGTTCGCCGTCCATTTGACGAATGTGTGGAGTATGTCTGTGGCTTGATGGAATCAACATTGAATGTACTGCCGGATGTATGGACCTCAACAGCTTATCTGGGACGTCCTACGAGGGGGGCTGCTTTGGCGGTGATTTCACAAGCTCGTTTGTTGGCAGCCAGTGAACTCTGGAATGGAAATCCCCGTTTCAAGGATTTCAAGAATAAGGACGGAGAATTGTTGGCACCACAGACCAAAGATCAGGAAAAGTGGCGAATTGCTGCTGAAGCCGCCGAAGATGTGATTGATCTAGGCATTTATCATCTTTATCACAATACAGAAAGCGGTGATAGAGAATTTGACCCGTATCTGTCTTTCCGCGAACTGTTCATGTCCGGCAATCATGCTGAAGTTATATTTGCTACTCATAAATCTGGAGACTGGCAGTGGGGATATGATAAACGTTGTAACCCGAAGAATGGCGGATATAGCATGCAGAATGCAACGCAGAATATCGTAGATGCTTTTTTGACTCGTGACGGACTGGATATCAATGATGACGAGAATTATTCGGAAGAAGGATTTGCGCAGAAAGATGATCCGGACGAATACGGAAAAGTCCGTAATGAGATTAACCGGGGATACCGTAAAGGAGAATCGAATATGTACGTTGATCGTGAACCTCGTTTCTATGCTTCCGTACATTATAACGGACGTCCGGTGCTCTCTGCCATAACTGTTGACGACCGCAATTATTTTTCTTCCGACAAGAATAAAGATGGATTCGGAAGAGCTGAATATTACTATTCCGGTCATCGGGAGCGGGAACGCAGATGACCGACTTCACCGGGTATAATGTAGCCAAGAAAGTAAGTACCTCTTCCAGTATCCGTAACGATCAGGCAGTATACCGCCCGTATATTCATATTCGTTATGCCGAAATATTATTGAACTATATGGAAGCGATGAACGAATACAATCCGGAAGATCCCAAGATTATCACTTATTTTAATGAGATTCGTGAACGTGCCGGTATTCCGAATATTACGGTTACCTATCCTCAGATTTGGGTGATAAAGAAAAAATGCGTGAATGGATTCTTCGCGAACGTCAGATTGAACTGGCATTTGAAGGCGACCGTTTCTGGACGCTTGCGCGCCGGTTACTTTATGAGAAAGAAGAGAATCGCAAGATTTATCGTATGAATGTACTTGCTGACGATCAGGGACAAGGATTTGCTTTTGAAGGTTTCTATGAACGCAAGTTGTTGCAGACCAGATATTGGGATAATAAGATGTATTTGTACCCGATTGCTCAGACAGAGATTGACCGTGGACGTGGCTTGGTTCAGAATCCGGGTTGGTAGAATTTTCCTGAAAAATATAAAACTAATAAGATAGCATAATGAAAACAATTTCATACTATATATCTATGGTTGTTATTTTGGCAGCAACCATTTTCACCGGCTGTACGGACGATGATGAAAAGTCGTTGTCACCTCGTGCCGGAGAACTTTCTATCTATGATTTTGCTCCGAATACAGGAAAAGGAGGTACGCAGTTATTGATAAACGGCGAACAGTTTCCTTTGGATGCAACTTCTATCAGTGTGAGTATTAATGAAGTACAATTATCTATTCTGCGTTCCAATGAAGAGCAGTTATTGGTGGAAGTTCCGGATAATGAAGCAATAGGAACGGCTCCTATTGTCATTAAGACAAATGGGAAGACAACTCAATCGGAAGTGAACTTTATTTTTCAGAAAACAGCCATTACAGGTTACTCTCCTGCTTATGGAAAGGTTGGGACAAAAGTACGTATCTATGTAGAGAACTTACCGACGGAAATCAAGAATCCGTCCGCTACCTACAATGGGCTAGCTGCTGATTGTACAGTTGAAGAAGGATATTTCCTGGTGACTATTCCGGAAACAGACTTCGGATCATATCCTATTGTAATCAGTTTTAACGGAAGAACTCTTACTACGGGAGATTTTGAATATAAAGAACTCGTGTTCGAGCGTACAGTTACCACTCTGCCGGGAAGTTCCGAATTTAATATTATGGATGGGCAACCCCGCCGGGGTGGTATCGCAACCGATAACAATGGAAATGTTTATTTGACGGATATAGGTAATTTGCGCGTACGTAAAATTGCTCCTGACGGTACTGTCACGGAAATGGCGGGTACAGGAACGGCAGATGATGTTGACTGGGGACTTAACTGGCGCTTTGACAATGGTGGTGCAGGTTCGTATAATGCCGTAGTACGTCCTACTGACTTGAAGATTGACAGTAAAGGGAATATGTATGTTTGTGACGACTGGACGGCTGCAACTGTACGTTTTGAACCCGATGGCAAAGCACATTATCTAGGGTGGCAGGTAGCTGTCAGTCTGGCTATTGATGAGGCAAGCAATCGTCTTTACAGTATGACTGCAAATGGAGATATTCTTCTTAAAGATCTGGATGATTACGGTGGTTCTCCAAGTAGTCATGGCACTGTAATAATTACTGGTGATGGAAATCCCGGTGGCATGGATATAGATAAAAGTACAGGAGATCTCTATATTACTAATGTCGGAACCAACCAGATTATTAAATATGTTAAGGATAGCTGGGATACACCTATTGTAATAGCTGGTACCGGCAAAAGCGGATATGCTGATGGCCCGGTTAATGAAGCGACCTTTACTTCTCCGTGGGGAATAGCAGTTACGGCAGACGGTAATATCTTGGTAGCAGGTAATGGTACAGCAGAAGCTTCGACAGTTAGTGCCGACCAAAGTATTCGGTATATAGACCAGAAAACGGGAATGGTTACCACATTTGCCGGTTCCGGAACTTCCGGAAATACGGATAGCAGCTTTGAAGTGCTTTCTTATGCAGGTGTCAATCAGCGCTTGAAAGCCTGCCAGCCGCCTTTGGTGCGCCTTCTTCTGTCTGTGTCGATAAGGACGGTACGGTATATGTATTAGACCGGCGGAATAATTGTGTAAAGAAAATAACAACCGTAGAAAAATGATAAGTCTTATGAAACTGAACACTATTCAATATATAATTTTGATTTTACTGATAGGCAGTGTAAATCTATTTAGCAGTTGTAAAGACGATGACGGGCACGATGCTGGTAGTCCGGTAGTTGTGAATCGTTTTTATCCGACTAGCGGTAGTGCCGGAACGGAAATTCTGATTACCGGAAAGAATTTTTCTGAGAATCCGGAAGATATCTCGGTAACTTTAGGAAACATTCCTTTGAAAGTGCTTAATTGCAGTATGAACAACATTCTGGCTATCGTCCCTCCTAAATTGGGGGACGGAGAGCTTACTATTACTATTGCCAACCGGGAACCCGTTCGTACTATCGAGAAGTTTACTTATTCATTCTCTGCGGTAGTCACTACGTTGGCAGGTAGTGCCAATGGCGAACCGGGATATCAGGATGGAGTTGGAAGTAGGCACTGTTTTTCTTTGACGCTGCCAAAGCAGAGCCGGCAGAAGACTGGAAGAAAGGTTCTGTTTGCGTAGATGATGACGGAAATGTGTATGTAGGCGACTGCGTCAACTACTGTGTCCGTAAGATTACTCCTGACGGAACTGTCACGACTTTGGCAGGACTGGCCGGAAATAAAGGTTGCATTGACGGAACAGGAGTACAGGCACGCTTTAACGGACTTTACGGAATGGATTGCGATGCGGAAGGAAATATAATTCTGACCGATGTGTTCGAATGGAAAATCAGGAAAATAACACCTGAAGGATGACAACTACACTTGGAGAAACAGACTTTGAACCTTGGTTCCTGACCGTAGATAAACGCAATGGAGATATTTTTGTATCGTCCAGCAGTGGTATTTACAAATGGACGGCAGAGGGATCTACCCAGATAACTACCGGTAATTTTAGAGGGATTGTTGTGGATAAGGAAGGTAATTTGTATGCAGCCGACCAGATTCTGAATGGCATTGTAAAATTCAAAGCTGGTACTTGGGAAGCAGAGAATTTGATAGGTAAAGGAACATCGGGCTATCTGAACGGATCTTTTGAGGATGCACTCTTTACATTCCCGTCTGATTTGGCTATTGATTCGAACGGTGATATCTACGTAGCTGGTAATGGTGCGTGGGACGGTGGAGAGAATCTTGACCAAAGTATTCGCCTGCTCGATATGACAAACAGAGTGGTACGCTTGGTTGCAGGTGGCACTCAGGCAGGATATGTGGATGCTAATGCCGGCTCTGCCGCTTTCTCAGGACCTCAGGACCTTGCCGTAGATAAAAATGGTGTGATTTATGTCTACGATAAGAAAAATAATGTGATAAGGAAGATAGTTTATGAATAATTAAGGGGGAATGAGGCGGGGAGGAGTGCTTCTGCATCTTTAAGCCGCCTCTTCTGTTTTTCAGTTTTTAATAGGGTATTTAAAAGAAGTACAAATGAGAAAGAAAATGATTCTATTGGCTCTTACCTTGTTCATCGGGCTTAGCGCGTGTGGCAACGATGATAAGGAACTACCGGATGAACCGGGAAAAGAACAAGGTGGAAATGGAGGGGATGAACCGGAAAATCCTGATAACCCTTCCGGCAATGAACCGGTAAGCTGGTATGTGGCTACCACAGGCAACGATGGAAACAGTGGTACTTTGGACAGTCCTCTGAAAAGTATTTCAAAGGCATTGTTGCGTGTCAATCCCGGTGATACGATTTTTCTCCGGGAGGGTGCATACCATGAGTTTGTCACTCCTACTCGTTCAGGGGAAAAAGGTAAACTGATAACATTAAAAAGTTATCCGGGCGAAACTGCTAAGATTGATGGGACCGGAATGACGATCAAAGGTTGGTTCAGTGCATTGGTGCAACTGAAAAGTGTCCAATATATGACTTTTGAAAACCTGCATATCTGCAATGCTACGAATTCGGATGTTAATACCGACCCGGAAGGGGTATATATCAATGGAGTGTCAAGAGACATCACTTTCCGTAACTGTAAGGTTTATAATATAAAAAGTACTTGTCTTGCAGGACATAACAACGGTGACTGGCGTAGTGCGCATGCGTTTCTAGTCATAGGAGATGATAACGGCACACCGATACGTAATCTGACAATTGAAAAATGCGAAATCTACGATATGCATACCGGAACCAGTGAAACGCTGACTATTGCCGGGAATGTTGACGGTTTTACCATACAGGATTGCGAAGTACATGATGTCGAGAATATCGGTATTATTGTGGCCGGAGGAGACAACTTGAATGCAGGTGGTAATATATCCGTAAATTATGCGCGTAACGGAGTGGTGAGACGAAACAAGGTATATCGGTGCTCTCATCAGGTCTCAAAGGATTTTTGGGAAGGTGTTTATAATAATCCTGCCGCTTATGGGGCGATTGGAATCTATGTTTGCGGAGGTGCAAGTACTATTATCGAGCAAAATATCGTGTGGGAATGTGACCGTGCTATCGGTTTGGTAAGCGAGAGTAATGTGCTGGCTACCAAAGATTGTATTGTGCGTAATAATTTTGTTTACAACAACTATCGTACGGGAATTTACCTGGGCGATTATATCGGATACACGGTAGGAGGTACGTCCGGATGTTATGTTGTAAATAACACGCTCTATCACAATAATCTGGTTGGCGGTGCGTTGAACGGAAGCAATAATTCGGAAAATATCAATGATGAAAAGGATAGCGAGGGTGAGATTCGCCTGGCCGAGAATTGTACTAATAATACAATAATGAACAACCTCATTTATGCTGTGACCGATAGGGATATTTTTGTCCGTAAATACACCCGGTCCGGTAGCAAGAATAAAATCGGCTACAACCTCTATTATTCTCCGACTTCTGCCAATCACAAGTGGTTTTGGGATGGTGTAGAATATACGAATTTCTCTTCATGGCAGAAAGCCAGCGGAGATGAGAACTCGCTTTATAATGTCGATCCGAAATTGGTGCGCCTTGACATATCCGCTCCTGATTTGCACTTACAATCAGGATCGCCCGCTAAGAACGCCGGTTATTTCATTGCCGCCTATTTCGTAGGTAGCTATGATATTGATGGTAATGCACGTTACAATGGAACAAATATCAGCATAGGAGCCGATCAGTAATAAAACAGATTATAGATTAAATTCAAAGATATTCAATTAAAGCCAAATAGAAATGAGAAAAAGTTTTTGTTCGCTCATAAGCTTTCTTCTATTTAGCTTGTTAGCATGCGGAGCTGCTTCTGCCCATTGGTATGTGGCTCCGACTGGTAATGATGCGAATAATGGAAGTAAAAGAAAACCTTTAAAAACAATAGCCGCAGCACTGCAGCGTGTCAATCCCGGCGATACCGTTTTCTTGCGGGAGGGATCATACAGAGAGTTTGTCGTTCCGACACGTTCGGGAAAGCCCGGCAAGATGATAACGTTGAAAAGTTATCCCGGTGAAACTGCTAAAATAGACGGTTCCGACCTGTATATCAAAGGATGGGGCAATGCACTGGTACAGGTCAATAATATAGACTATATGCAATTTGAGAACTTGCATATCTGCCATGCCCACGATTCGGAGAACAACACAGATCCGGAAGGAATTTATATAACCGGAACGTCCGGTAACATAACATTCCGGGGATGCAAAGTATATGATATAAAGAATGACTGCCCGTTAGTTGACGCAAAAGGTGACTGGCGCAGCGCGCACGCAATTCTGGTCTTAGGTACGGATGACAACACGCCAATTCGCAACCTGCTGATAGAGAAGTGTGAAATCTTCGAAATTCATAGCGGCACAAGTGAAGCCTTTACATTGGCAGGCAATGTGGTCGACTTCACCATTCAGGACAATGAAGTACACGATGTGGAGAATATCGGTATCATCATTGCGGGAGGAGATAATCTGAACCCCAAAGGCGATATTTCGGTCAATTATGCACGCAACGGGGTAGTGCGTCGCAATAAAGTATACCGTTGTACACACGAAAAATCGCAGGACTATTGGAGCCAGTCCGTATCCAATGGCGGCGCGATCGGTATATACCTGTGCGGCAACGGAAACACGATTGTAGAGCAGAATGAGGTTTTCGAATGTGACCGTGGTATCGGGCTTTGCAGTGAAAGTTACAAGTTGCAGACCAAGGACTGTATCGTACGTGATAATTTTGTGTACAACAACTTCCGTACCGGTATCTATATGGGAGCTTATCTCGGTTTCGACGGACTAAGTACCAAAAACTGTTATGTTGTGAACAACACTCTGTTCAATAACAACCTCAAAGGCGGCCAACTGGACGGCACAAACAATTATCTCAAAGTGAATGATCGGGATAACAGCAGCGAAGGGGAAATCCGTCTTTCCGAGTTGTGTGAAGGGAATGTAATCGCCAATAATATCATCTATGCCGTATCCGACCGGGATATCTTTATCCGCAAATACACGACTTCGGGAAAGAATAATTATATCGGTGGCAATATCTATTTCTCACCCACGAAGAAGAACCATAAATGGATATGGGATGGTAAGGAGTACACCGACTTTTCCGCCTGGCAGGCTGTAAGTGGTGATAAGACATCAGTGTTCGATGTAGATCCACTATTGAAAAGTACCCGGCTACAACAACCTGACTTACATTTGAAATCCTCTTCGCCGGCGATAGGGACAGGACTCATATTTCAGGGCTATGTCCGGGGAATGTTCGACATTGACGGCGATAAGCGTTGTGATAATCATCGTATTAACATAGGTGCAGATCAATAAAGTGTCCGCCTTTTCACTAGTTTAAATATACAAACCATGAAAATACTAAAACAATTCTTTTCTGTTCTTTTCGTGCTGCTGTGTGTAGTAGGCACTGGCTATGCCGCTACGTTCGATGGCGTACGCGAACTTGTGTCCCGCCGTGCCCCATGGCTGGGAAAACATATTCAATTCAAGGAAATTGCGTCTTCGGACGGTGATTGTTTCATATTGCAGACTGTCGGCAAGAAATTGGTGGTACAGGCCACGGGAGCAAATGCGGCGGCAGTCGGTGTCAACTGGTATCTGAAATATTATTGCCACCGCAGTATGTCTCATCTAGGTGACCAGCTCGCCCCCGTTACTGAGCTTCCGGTCATCGGACAACCTGTAACAGTCAAAACCACATCTATATATCGCTATGCGCTGAACTACTGTACTTTCAATTATACCATGAGCTTTTATGACTGGGACGACTGGCAATGGGAACTTGACTGGATGGCACTCAACGGCGTGAACCTGATGCTTGTAGCCAACGGCTCGGAAGCTGTATGGCAAAACACGCTCCGCCGGATGAACTACTCGGAAAAAGAGATTGCCGATTTTATCACCGGACCGGCTTATAATGCCTGGTGGCTAATGGGAAATATCGAAGGTTGGGGTGGCCCTATGCCTCAGTCACAGATAGACAGCCGGAAGAAACTGGTGCAGAAAATGCTGAAGCGTATGAAGTCATTGGGGATTGAGCCGTTAATGCCCGGATTCTACGGAATGGTGCCGAGCAACCTGAAAAACAAGAGTAAGGCGCATATCATTCCGCAAGGAACTTGGGGTGCTTTCACTCGCCCGGATATTCTGGATCCTATGGACCCAGAGTTCGATCGTGTTGCAGCCATCTTTTATGACGAAACCCGCCGTTTGTACGGTTCGGACATTCGTTTCTTCTCCGGCGACCCTTTTCATGAGGGAGGAGCTACGGACGGCGTAGCGCTGGGAGATGCAGGACGAGCTATACAAAAAACGATGCAGAAACATTTTCCCGGATCTATCTGGGTGTTGCAAGGCTGGCAGGACAACCCGAAGCCGGGTTTGCTGGAAAAGCTGGATAAACGCTATGTATTGGTTCAGGAATTGTTCGGGGAGAATACCAATAATTGGGAAACCCGTAAAGGCTACGAAGGAACGCCTTTCATTTGGGCTACTGTTACAAACTTCGGCGAACGTCCCGGTATCAACGGAAAATTACAACGTTTTGCCGATGAAGTTTACCGTGCCTCGAATAGCGAATATGCGAAGTATATGAAAGGGGTAGGTATCTTGCCCGAAGGTATAAACAACAATCCTGTTACGTATGAATTGTTACTTGAACTGGTGTGGCACAAAGACCGGGTGGATGTAGACCAATGGATAGAATCTTATGTTACAGCCCGTTACGGACGTATCACCGATGAAATACGGACTGCCTGGAAGATGATGTTGAAATCTATTTATAGCAGTGAAGTCGGTTATCA
>ERZ791618.503-NODE-503-length-18968-cov-3.151324_pt1 | contig 18968 bp, 16 predicted proteins | sample MGYA00510059_ERZ791618 | MGnify/ENA primary metagenome ERZ791618 (study PRJEB30046, sample SAMN00715159) | human gut metagenome | study: EMG produced TPA metagenomics assembly of the A metagenome-wide association study of gut microbiota in type 2...
GTTCGGCTGAGTCGGTCCATAGAGGAGGCAGACGATTTGCCGCCGCTGCCTGCGCCACCGGCATGGACGGAGAGCAAGCAGCGGCATCGAGAGGCATTGAAGAAACTGGCCTTGGGACAAAAGCTGAGCCGTGGGCAGAACTGGCAGCAGACCATGTGGTGAAAGATATGGGCGCGACTGTTGTTGCTTTCGTAGAAAGTGCGTCGACATCGATAATTCCTCTCGCTTTCGCAAAGGGTTATCGGTATGGTGTGTTTGTAAAACAGGTTGCAGGCAGTGCAGAGGCTGCAATGCCTATACAAAGAAAAGCAGACGGGAGGGATAACTGCAAATGGCGAAACGAAGACCATCCGGCGACGGCATGGTACGCAAGCGTGCCGATGGTCGCTGGGAAGGGCGTATCGTAGTCGGACACAAGGAAAACGGCGACTCGATCTTCCACTATGTATCCGCGAAGACGCAAAAGACTCTGATGGAAAAGCTGCATCGGTGCATTGTCGAGTACGACGGGGCCGAGCTCACGGAGGATTGCCGCATGACACTGGGGGAGTGGCTGGACATCTGGTTAAGGGAGTGTGCCGAACCGTCGGTCCGGCCATCCACATACAAGGGCTACCGTGGGTATGCAGAGCGAAATATCAAACCCTTCCTTGGCAGCAAACAAATCAGCAAGGTGACTGCTGCCGATGTTCAGACCTTGTATCGAAAGCTGCAGCGGGAGGGCGGCGTGGACGGTGGGGCGCTGTCTCCCGCCACGGTCCGCAGGATACACGGCGTCCTGCATCAGGCACTGAATGCAGCTGTTGACCGTCACCTGATCGTAAAGAACCCCACCGACGATGTGACACTGCCGAAGAAAGTGACTGCCGCAAAAACTATCCTCAATGACAAACAGCTGGAACGATTCATGGAAGCTATTAAGGCAGATGAGCACTGGCACGACTTTTTCTATCTGGAGATCACCACCGGCTTGCGGCGAGGTGAAATATGCGGACTCATGTGGACAGACTTTGATGCGGAAAAAGAAACGCTGACCGTCCGCAGAACACTCCACAACAAGGAGGGCGGCGGTTACTATGTGGGCGAAACGAAAACCGGTGCGGGACGCAGGATCATCAAACTACCGCCCAGCACGGTGCAGCTGCTGTCCGAGCGAAAAAGGACATCCATCTCCCAGTGGATATTCTCGAACCCGATCCACCCGGAAGACCCCATCATGCCGAACAGCGGCTATACCCGCATGAAAAAGCTGCTGGCGGAAGCAGGGCTTCCCAATATGCGCTTTCACGATCTCCGGCACCCGTATGTCAAGCACACGACAAAATTTTTTAGCTTGCGCTTGATGGATTTTCAAGCGCAGGCTTATCCTGATGCTCGGCGAAAAACTCGCGGAGCTTGTCAGCTTCATCGGGGAGGACAAAGCAAAAGCCTTGTCCGTCTACTCTGCAATAGAAAGCAATTTTCATGTCTGCCACCTCAATCGAAAATATCTCGGATTTTGTACGCGATCTCAATTCGCTTATCGGGGTACACCAGCACCCGGTCGATCAGCAGCTCGGCCAGCTCGGTGGTCAGCGTGTCCGCATCAAAGAGTGCTTTGGATGCCTCCTTGCGGCTGTCCTGTCGTGCCTGTTCGTCCTGTTTCTGCTTCGCCTGTGCCAATACTGCGGCATAGGCGTTTTTTGTTTTCAATAGCAGCTCGTCACACGCGGCCTTTTCCGCCTTGTAGGTGTTCAGGTCAATCTCGCCCATAAGATAGTGTTCGTAAAGAGTGCGCTTGCCGTCTTGCAGCGCCTCGATCTGCTGCTCATATTCGGCGCGTTCCGGTACGGAAGCCTTCACCCGGAGCGTACCGTCCGGGGCAAGCGGCACGGCGGCTTCCATCTGCTTTTTCAGCGTCAGAAATACTGTCTGTTCCAGCTCTGCGGCGTTCAGGCGCATCTTGTGGCAGCGGCTTTCTTCGTCCGCCTCGGAATGGCGGCAGTGATAATATGAGGTTTTCTGCATGGTGCGGGACAGCGCATGACCGCAGCAGCCACAGAAGGCTTTGCCTTTCAGCGGGTAGTCCCGCTTTTTCTTGTTTGGCTGGGAAAAGCGGAGCTGGATGGCCTGCACGGTATCAAACACGGCTTTCTCAACGATGGCCGGGTGATGGTCGGGAATGATGTACCATGATTCTCTGTCCTTCAGGCGGCTTCTGGTGCCGCCTACTTCGAGAACTGCCCTCTTGCCAATCACATACACGCCGGTGTAGCGTTCATCCTCCAAAATGCGGAGAATAGTGGATGTACTCCAAATCCCGTGACAGCGGGAAATATCGTGGGTGTGATTGCCGTGCGCCGCTTTGTACTGGCCGGGGGTAGGGATGTTCCTGCGGAACAGCTCCCGCGTGATGGCGGTGGCGTTGATGCCCTCGGCGGCAAGCTGGAAGATGAGCTGCACAACGGCAGCGGCCTCCTGGTCAGGCTCCATTCTGCCATCAGCGCTTTTGCGGTAGCCGTAGGGACAAATCTTGCTCTGGTACTCGCCGCGCTGCATCTTGGCGTACTTGGCGCTCTTGGTCTTGATGGACATATCGCGGCTGTAATACTCGCTGATGAGATACTTGAACGCCACATCCATGCCGCCGGTGTCGCCCTTGAATTTGCTGCTGTCAAAATCGTCGCTGATGGAAATGAAGCGGGTATGGAACAGTGGGAACACACGCTCGATGAAGTAGCCGGTTTCAATGCTGTTGCGCCCGAAGCGGGAAAAATCCTTGACGATGATGCAGTCGATTTGATTGGCCCGCACCAGCTCAATGAGCTTCTGTACCTGCGGACGCTCAAAATTCGTGCCGCTGTACCCGTTGTCGATGAACTCCATGACCTCCGCGTTCAGGGCTTCGGGCATGGAAGCCGCGTACTCGTGGAGGACAAGGCTCTGATTTTCAATGCTCAGGCTGTCGTACTTGTAATCCTCGATGGAGAGGCGGATGTAGAGGGCGATTACATATTTCTGCATTGTTCCAGCACCTCCGCATAGGTTTCAAACTCGCTCTGGAAGCGATAGCGCACCGTGATCTGCTTATCGTGGGATACCTCAATGCGGTCGATCAGCCGCTCGATAAGAGCGCCGGTCAGCGCACGGTCGGTCTTGATTTGTGCGGCGTCCTGTTCCAGCGCCCGGTGCTGTTCAATCTGCGTATCCATCGTCCGCAGACCGTCCTCCAACTGTTCCATTTCCACGGCGAGGTCGGCAATGCGGCTTTCGTACTTTTCCTTGTAGTCGAAATATTCATCCTTGGTGAGAACGCCTTGCACAAGGTTTTCATATAAGCTCCGCACGATACCGCGAAGCCGCTGGATTTCCTGCTTGCGGCTGGTGATCTTCTCCCGCAGCTCGGCGCGGTCATCGGCCTGTCGGGGCAGCTCTGCAAGGGAGAGGGTATATTGTCCCAGCGCCGTATCAAGCGCATCCTGAAGCATATCTGCCAGCATATCCAGCAGCGCATCCTCGCGGATGGTCACGCCGGGACAGGCGTCTTTACTGGTTCGGCTCCTGCTCAGACAGTAATAGAGATACACATCGTCGGACTTCTTGCGGATATTTCTCTGCCGGTGCAGGCTGCCGCCGCAATGGGCGCAGAACACCTTGCCTTTGAGCAAATTCGGAGTGTAGGCTTTGACCTCCCGTGCCTTGGCGCGGCTGGCGGTCTGATTGAGAATTTCCTGCACCGCCGCGAACTGTTCCCGGCTGATGATGGCCTCGTGGGTGTCCCGTACCACCGTCCATTCCTCGGCATCGGCCTTGACCTGCCGATGATCTACGGTTTTGGTCTGCCCCTGAACGAGATCTCCGGTGTAGACCTCGGAGCGGAGAATGACGCCGACTGTCCGGGTCTGCCACTTGCCGCTGCCAAGCAAATTCTCGTGGGTGATCTTGCCCTGTATCTTCTTGTAGTGGCTGGGGGTAAGAACGCCTGCTTCGTTCAGCCGCACGGCGATGGTATTGAGGCCAGCGCCCTCGGAAGCCCAACGGAACATCCGCTGCACCACAACGGCGGCAACGGGGTCGATGATAAGCTGGTGGCAATCGTCCTCGGCTTTCAGATAGCCGTAGGGAGTACGCGCACCGATGAACTTGCCGTCCTTCATGGCCTGCCGCTGCTGCGCCCTGATCTTGCGCCCAATGTCCAAAGCGTAGGCTTCGTTTATCATGTTCCGCAGCGGGATGATGATACCGGAATGGGCGTCCTCCGGGTTGACGGTGTCGAAGTTTTCATTGACCGCAATAAAGCGGATGTTGCGGATGCGGAAATACTGCTCGATGTAGTAGCCGGTGTCGATGGTGTTTCGTCCCAAACGGGAGAGGTCTTTGACAATCACGCAGTTTACATGACCGGCCTCAATATCCGAGAGCATCTGCTGAAAGCCCGGACGGTGGAAGTTTGTCCCCGTCGCGCCGTTGTCGATGTAGGTATCGTACACGCTGATCTCCGGGTACTGCTCCAGATAGCGGGCAATAATCATCTGCTGGGTTTCAATGGATACGCTGTGCGTGTGGGTATCCTCCACCGAAAGGCGGACGTAGATCGCGGCGCGGCAAGGGGCATCGGCCTCCTGCACGGCTACCGCAGCCGTTTCTTTCCTGCTTTTTCTCGCCATGCTCAGCCCACCTTTCTCTGTTCGTAATCTTTCTGCTGCGCAGCCAGCGCCAAAAGCTGCAACGCCTTTTTATATTCGTCCTCATGGGTAAAGGTAATATCCAGCTCCTTTTTGCCACGGACGCGGATGCTCTGTACCATGTGAATGAGCGCCCTGCGGTCTAAGGTTTCCAGCGTGGAGAACTGCGTAAACTGCGAAATCCAGCGGTTGCGCTCACTCCGGTTTTCCAAAACCTCCGTGAGTTTTTCCTTGAGAACGCGGACGCTCTCGCGGATGTCCTCGGCCTGCTTGGTGTACTTGGCTTTGTAGGAGGCGTATTCTTCCTTGGTAAGCATACCCCCCACAAGACTCTCATAAAGCCGTGACTTGAACTCCAGCACCTGCTCCAACCGGCGCTCGTTGTCGGTGATGTGGTCGCTGTATTCCTTGGCAAGCGCCTGATTGATGCTGGACTGGTCAATGCCCGAAAGCAGCGCCTCCAGCGAAGCAATATTGCCGATATAGGCTTTCAGGCTGTCCCGCACACAGTCGATCAGGCTGCTTTCTTTCAGCATGACCGGATGGGCGCAGCCCTTTTTCTTGCCGGTGGGACAATAATAGTAGTGGTACTCCTTGCCGTTTGCACGGTTGGTCTTGCGGGTCATGCGGCTTCCGCAGCACCCGCAGATCAGGATACCGGAGAACAGATACACTGTGTCCTCGTTGGGAGAAGTCCGGGTATCCAGTCCCTTGATGCGCTGCACCAGCTCAAAATCCTGACGGGCGATCAGCGCTTCGTGGGCATCCGGGACACGCACCCACTCGGAGGCGGGGCGCTGCTCCATCTGCTTGATCTTGTAATGCGGCGTACCCTGTTTGCCCTGCACCAGCGTTCCGGTGTAGGTTTCATCCTGCAAGATGCGGATGATGGTGGTAGCCGACCACTTGCAGTCGGCCTTGTCTGCGTATCCCTTTTTCGCGTAGGGCAGACCGTTGTTCTTCTTGTACGCCAGCGGGGAAAGGATACCCAGCCGGTTCAACTCCGCCGCGATCTTGGAGGCGCTTGCGCCCTCCAGCCGCATACGGAAGATGTCGCAGACAACGCGGGCGGCGTAGGGATCGGGGACGAGTAGGTTTTTATTGTCCTCGGCTTTCATGTAGCCGTACACCGGGAACGCGCCGACGAAATCACCGTTGCGCCGCTTCACGTCCAGAGAAGAACGGGTCTTGATGGAAATATCCCGGCAGTAGGCTTCATTCATAATGTTCTTGACCGATACGGTCAGATCATCGCCGCTGTCGTGGGCGGTGTCGATGCTGTCGGTGATGGCGATGAAGCGAACCCCGTAGGCCGGGAATACCCGGCGCAGATACCGGCCGGTTTCAATGTACTCACGCCCCAGCCGGGAGAGGTCTTTTACAATGACGCAGTTGATGTTGCCGTCGGTGACATCCTGCATCATTTCCTTGAAGGCAGGGCGGTCAAAGATGATGCCGCTGTATCCATCGTCGATCTTTTCGGAAACGACCTCAATATCCGGGTTGCGCTCCACAAAGTTTTCAATGAGCTTGCGCTGATTGGAAACGCTGTCGCTCTCGCTGGAATGATCGTCGGTGTAGGACAGGCGGATATAAGCGGCGGCTTTGTATTTAGGCATGAAAAAGCACTCCTTTCTCCCGGACTGCTCCCGCATGAAAAGAGTGGTTATCTGGCTATTAGGTTTTCATCCTTTTCCACACCGATCATAGCACTCTCTGCGGAAAAAAGCGAGGATGTCGCTTAGCGCAAAATGCCTTGCAGACATTCCTCTAACGTAACACCGTTCCCGGCAAAGCAGGCGTTTACCACAAAATCGCCGCAGCGGAAGCGGTAGGGATTTTTGATCTGGCGGATAAAGGCGGCAATGCGTTCTTCCTTGGGAAGATTTTTGTCAACAGATACTTCCCGGATGTCCACCAGCTCATCCGTGTGGATTTGGGTTTCGTTTGGCGTCGGCTGCATCATGGCGATCTCCTTTCTCGGTTTGGTGGGTTTCCTCAAGGTCACATGAATGCGCTGACGGGAAAGCCCGTCAGCGCATGGTATCTGACTTTGAGAGGCGGCTGCGCGGGCAGAATTGGAGCCACATAACATAATGGCGAATACCGGCGCAGCCGCTCTGCTTGTCCATTTGAGATAATCCATCCTTTTTGCCACGCGCCCCGGATAGTGGGCATGATGCAGGCCGCCCTTGGCAGGGCTGTCATAACTCCACGATACCGCTGCCTCAAAGAGCTGGCGCATACCGCAGGGTTCCCCCTCAAGTCTGTGGGAGGGCGTGAGCAAGTTTCATTATCCGCCGCGCTGTCATCGCGCCCGATTTGCCGAATCGGGTCTAAGGCTGCGTAGATCGCTCGGATGGCTTTTCCGGAATCACCTCCTTGAAGCCATCGTCGTGGCGGCGCACCTTATGCCGCTATCACGCGGGTTTTGTGCCTGCATCATGGTCTATTCAGTTTTCAACGTTCAACGAAAGGCTTCGTGGAGAATGTCCCTTCACCTATCATCTTTTTTAGGGCATTTTTGCACCCTGTTTTTGAGCTTACGGGAAAAATTTTTTGATTTTCTTCATTGCGGAGCCGATGCTTTTGGAAATGTTCTGGTGTCTGATGCCCTCAATCCGCCCAATTTCATCAACGGTCATTCCGCCAACGTAGTACATCCAAAGTCTGCGGAACTGTGTTTCCGTCAGCTTGTCCCTGATCTGAGAAACCATCGTGGAAGCCATTCTGCGCCGCTCAGATTTCTCGTGCTGGCGCTCCATAACCACATCAATGGCAGGAATGGAAAGTGCGGCTTCGGACAGGACATCAATGGACGTATTGTGTTTCCCCTCTACCACATCCTGATTGTCCTCAGTGTGGTAGTTTCCATCCGACCAAGATTTCCATTTCAGAAATTCTTCCTCGCTGGCAAAGTCCTCGCGGGTCAGGCGGACGATGACTTCATTGGCGTCCATATAAACGATGGCATCGGGGTCTTTCTTATTCAGTGCATAGATGCTTTTTCTATTAAACATTTTGTTCCTCCGTTCAGATCCGAGTGGGTAAAAAGGTCTGAACGAAGGGCGGCGGGGAGCGGCAGCCCACAGAGAAGAAAAACAGTGCAAACAAAAAGGCACCCGCACAGGCATAAAAGCCTGAACGAGTGCCTTGCAATTCTATTTCATAATTGGGCGGAGCTATATTGCAGATAATCTGTGATGCACAGAAAACGAGCTGCAACTCACATAGATAAGTGCAGCTCGCAAAAGTCTCTACAACACCTGCTTCTTTTTGAGATGTTCTGCATCCACTTCCTTTGCGGTGGATAGCTACATTAGCGATACCTCCTATTGTCAGTCAATCCCATAAGACATCCTCACATATTTCGTACTTGTGATGTATAACTCATTTGACATGAGTTGGGTGTATATTTAGCTGAATTAGAACTCACCATAAAATATAGGAGAGGTGATTTCTGATGAACTTTCTTGACCTTTTTGCCCTCAAACTTCGGGAGAAGCGAATCCAGCAGAAGATAACACAGCGTGGACTGGCTGAAAAACTGAACATGTGTACGCGCACGATTATTGAGATTGAAAACTGCAAAAGCAATCCGAAGTTTGAAACCGTGGCTCTCATTTCCAAGGAGATGAGAATCAGCCTTGACGCCGTGGTGTTTCACGACGAAAAACCGCGTGAAATTCCAAAAGTTGTGGCAGATTTCTTTGCCGGAAAGAGTGATGCAGAAGCGGAGCGGTATATTGCATTGTGCCAAAGCGCAGAGAAGTTGAAAAACGGTGAGTAAAAGCGGCCATCCATGCGGATAGCCGCTTTAACTTATAGAATAGCCAGCGAGCATAGACACACGATTTTTACCCGCTGGCTGCTTTTGTCCGCGCAGTTGGAACGACGGGCAATTTTTATTCTATTTTTCCTGTTTGTGCGCATCCCTGATTTTTTCGAAGCTGTCCTGACTGACGGCGTGTTCAATCAGGCAGGCTTCGTATTCGGCGATTTCCGGGTCTACGCCCGCAGTGATCAACTGCATCGTAAAAAACTGGTGCCGCTCGTAGATTCTTTCCGCTATCTCACGTCCCTTATCGGTCATGCGCAGGCAGCCGCCTTTGTCTATAACAAGAAATCCGCCCTTGCGTAGCGCACTTGTGGCGTGGCTGATGCTGGCTTTGGAGTAGCCCATGTGCCGCGCAAGGTCAATAGAGCGCACCGCACCGGACTGCCGTTCAAGAATCAGAATGGCCTCCAGATAATCCTCGCCGGATTTACGAATTTCCATCATCGTCTCCCATCTGCCGCAGAACATTTCGGTGATAGCGCAGTTTGCCGCCCTCAATATAGAGGACGCTATCCGCAGCCTCTGCGATTAGCTCCATATCATGTGTAATCAGCAGGATGCAGCGGCCTTCTCCGGCAAGCCGTTTTAGCAGATCGACCGTCAGGTGCATATTGAAACCGTCCAAGCCGCTGGTAGGTTCATCAAACACCAACAGGCTTCTCTCGCTTGCCGCAGCCAGCGCCAGCAACAGACGCTGCTTCTGGCCTCCCGATAACGAAGCGGGATGCCGATCTGTAAAGACTTCCAGTCCCATCTCTCGCAACCGGGAAAGCGCAGTTTCTTTCATCTCTGCCGTTTCCTTTTTGCCGAGGGAAAACTCGTCCAGCACAGTAGGCGCATAGAGCTGATAATCGGAATCCTGCTGCACAAAAAAGGATTTTTGTGTGCGGCGCTTCCGCTTCATGATTTCACCATCGAGGGAAACCAAACCCATTGCCCGGTATAAACCTGTGATGATGCGGCAAAGCGTGGATTTGCCTGCGCCGTTGGGTCCGGCGATGGCAAGTATCTTTCCGCTCTGTGCGGCAAAGCTCACTTCCTCCAAAATTTGCTGGCTGTCCAGCATACAGGAGATTGCGGACACCTGCAAGGCGTCATCCTGATTCTGCCGGTATGCTCCGCCTACGCGAAATGCCGGTGCGTCAAAGGGACGAAGTCCCATCGCCGTCATCTGCTCCGCTGTAAGGGACAGGGCGTCTTTCCGGTCATAGACGGCGGAAATCGCACCATCCTCCATGAAAACAAGCCGGTCAAAGGAATCCCGCACATAATGGAACCGATGCTCCGAAAGGATCACCGTATGCCCCGCCATTTTCAGTCGGTAGAGCAGCGCGCCGAGGCGCACCATCGCTTCGCTGTCCAGATTTGCGGACGGCTCATCCAGGACGATAACCTTCGGCTCCATTGCACAGACGGAGGCAATGGCGATAAGCTGCTTTTCGCCGCTGGACAGAGGGAATATCCTTCGGTCGATCAGGCGTTCAATGTTCATCTGTTTGCAAACCGTGTTCAACCGCTCCTGCATGACCGGGCGCTCCAGTGGGATGTTCTCCATCCCCAGCACGATCTCATCCGTCGTGTTGGTGGCGAAAAACTGGCTGCGAGGGTCCTGAAATACGCTGCCCACCATTGTCCCCAAACGATGGATGGGCATTTTCAGTGCGTCCTCACCGTCAAGGGAGTAGCCGCCCTCCAGCTTTCCCGGATAAAAGCCGGGGCAAAGCCCGTTGAGAATACGGGTCAGCGTCGTTTTGCCGCAGCCGCTTCTGCCGGACAGGATCACCAACTCGCCCTTTTTTACATGAAGGTCGATACCTCTGAGCTGTCCCTTTGCTTCACTTGAGTTCTCATAGGAAAAGGAGAGGTTTTTCAGTTCAATCAAAAGACGCCCCTCCTTTCCAGCAGAAACACAGCCGCGGGAATCAAAACTGCCATCGCGCAGAGCGCAGCATCCTTTCCCGTAAAGCGCACAGGACGGTAGGAAATTGTTTCCCCCGAAAAGCGCACTCCACGCACCGTCATGGAGGCAGAGAGTTCTTCGGCGACTTTTGTCGTGCGCAGGATCAGTGGGATCAGTATGTATTCCACCGTTGAGGGGAGATGGGTAAGCGTGTGAACCACGCCTACCCCGATCCCGCGAAACCGCTGTGATGCACGGATCGCCCGATACTCGCCGCCAATCGTCGGGAAAAACCTCAACAGCACGGCAAGCCCGATTCCCACCGCCTTCGGGAGCCGCATTGCCTGTAAGGAGGCAAGCAGAGAACCGGTAGGCTCTTTCGCAAGGCAGATAGCAAAGGACAGAGGAATGATGGATTTTCTGCCAAGGACACCGAGACTTGCCAACATGGAACTGACCGAAAAGGCTACCTCACTTTCTACAAGTCTTACTCCGCCCCAAGCGATACCCGTAAAAACAAGGTAGCACACAGAATAGGGAATCGCTTTGTCTGAGTGACCTGTCAAAAGATGTATGGCAATGCAAAACACAGCAAGGCACAAGCCGCCTATTTCAGAGTGTACCAGAATAATCGACATGATTCCCGTCAAACACAGAAGCAACCATGTAAGCGGATTTGCTTGAAAACGTACCTGTCTGTATGCTCCCATCATGCGATTCCGGCAGGCTTAAAGTGCTTGCTGAACATTTTCATACCCAACGCATATCCGGCAACCGACAAGATTGCAGCGGCGGCCAGCGCAATAGCAATATTTTGCGGAGCTAACCAGAATCCCTCAACAGAAGACACCGCCGCCTCAGCATCAACTGCACTCATCCCCATTTTCACATAGGTCTGCACCATACTGTCCCGGAAGAGAAGCAAAGTAAGAGTGCTGCCCATTGAATTAAGGCTCCATGTGAGGACGTGGGGAATTGCCTGACGTACTTTTTTCCCGTATCCCCCTATCATAATCAGTTCATTCGCCACTGCTAAGATTGCAAAAAACATAAACACATAGACGCTGCCGGAAAACAGGAATAACAGCCCGTAAACAAACGGAATGATAAACTGCGTCCCCACTTTTGGGCACTTTTTAATCAAAAGCACATATATAATGCCGTTAATCAAGCCCGTAAGTCCCGGAACGAGAAAATATACCAGTTGAAGATTTGCTGCAAAAGGCATCGCAGCAACAAGACCGATTACTGTTTCCAAGCAGGCCAACAGCAGAACAAGGACGAACTCCTTGAGGTTCAGGAATTTTGATTTCATGTTTTTTCTCCTCCTAAGTTTGTTTGAAAGTATAGTTTCCAGCCTGATTTTGCAATTCCCACAGTCGTGAGTAGAGTCCGTCTGTCCCGACAAGCTGGTTATGGGTTCCTTTTTGTGTGACCCTTCCGTTTTCAAGAACAAGGATCTGCTGTGCGCCGCGCACGGTTTTCAGCCGATGTGCGATCATAATGATGGTGCGTTCTTTGGATATTTCGTCCAGCGCCTTTTGCACAGCCGCCTCGTTGTCCGCGTCAAGGGATGCGGTCGGCTCGTCCAGAAGCAGGATCGGGACATCTTTCAAAAACGCTCTTGCCAGCGAAATACGCTGCCGCTCGCCCCCGGATAGGGTTGCGCCGCCTTCGCCTACCACCGTATCATAGCCCTCCGGTAAGGCGGAGACGAAGTCGTGGCAGCGTGCTTTTCGGCAGGCGTCGAGCATCTGCTGTTCGGTGATGCACTCATTCCCGAAGCATAGGTTCTCCCGAATCGTACCCCGGAACAGATAGGCGTTCTGCATCACCATGGACACCTGCGAAAGCAGGCTTTCCGGCGCGATGCTGCGAAGCTCTTTTCCGGCAAAGCGCACCTGCCCATGCTGGTAGTCCCAGAATCGTGCCATCAGCCGCAGAAGCGTCGATTTACCGCTGCCGGAGGGTCCTACCAGCGCAGTGAGTGCCCCTGCCGGTGTTTCAAAGCTCACGCCATGGATCACGTTGGTATCCGCTGCATAGTGGAAGGAAACGCTGTCAAACGCATAGCTGTCGCCGTGGGTGATTTTGTCTGTGCCGGAAGGGTCGGACATCGTCATCACCTTGTCCAGCCGCTCACCGGAGAGAGCCATGCCCCGCAGCGCTGAAATGCTGCTCACAAGGGTAAGCGCCGGTTCGGTCAGCTTTGTGGCAATCACAAGAAAGCCTGCGAAATCCAATATGGTAAGACTTCCGCCCATCAGTAGATACAGACCCACCATCGCCGTTACGGGAACAATGAATTTGACCAGTGAAGCGCACAGAGTGGAAAGGCTGCCTGCAACGGCCTCGTCCCGCAGGGATTCCTTGCGCAGGTCGGAAAACGCTTTTTTCAGAGTCTCAAAGCCGCTACCGGTACGGTGGTAGGCTTTGAGGTCTTTCATGCCGTGCAGGTATTCGTTGAGCTGCGTTGCGGCTCGCGTCTTGGCCTCCATGACGGAACGGCTGTGCTTTTCCTTGACCTTTGCAATTTGCAGCATCAGGATTGCGCAGACGGGCAGCATTGCAAAAATCGCCACCGCCATACGCCAGTCAAAGAACAGCATACAAACAAAGGAAAGCAGCAGCAGAAAGCCCACGCCGATAGGATAAGGCAACCAGTAGCACATGGTAAATTCCACATTGGCAAAATCGCTTGCAAAGGAGCTAATCAGCTCACCGGATTCCTTGGAGGAAAAGAAGCCGAGACTCTGACGGCGCAGTTTTTGAATATATGCAATACGCTTGTCTGCCGTGTCGTGATATGCGCGTCCATAGGTGTTGTAATAGGAGATCAGCTCCACAACATATTGCAGAAGGACATAGGCAATCCCTATCACCGCAATTTTAATCAGCAGCGCAATATCCAGCGTATATGGCGGATAAAACGCCTGCCCCAAGAGATAGATCGCCATGTATGCAAGGATCGCGGGGAGAATGCTGAATGCCTGCGAGAGAAACAGCCACAGCGTCGGAGCAATGATCTGTTTCGGATGGTGGAAGGTAAATTGCCGGATCATCTTAAACATGGGCAGGTCCTCCCTTCATCTGCCAACTTTCGGTTTCGTTCTGAATTGCCCAAAGATGTGCATACAGGCCATTTGCTTTCAGCAGTTCGGTATGTGAGCCGTGCTCCCTGAGTTTCCCGTTCTCCAACACAAAGATGCAGTCCGCATCCTGAATGGAGTAAAGCCGATGGGCAATCATCAGCACGGTTTTCCCTTTCAAAAGCTCCGCCATGCCTTCCCGCAGTGCAAGCTCGTTTTCCGCGTCGGTAAAAGCCATCGCCTCATCCAGCACGACGATGGGTGCATCTTTTAATATCGCCCTTGCAATGGCGATACGCTGCGCCTCGCCGCCCGACAGCTTATGTCCGCCGTCCCCCAGCTTTGTATCATAGCCTTTTGGCAGGGTGAGAATAAAATCGTGGCATCTTGCCGCTTTTGCTGCTCTCTCCACATCCTCGCGGTGAACCTTACGGTGCATGGCGATATTGTCATAGACGCTTTCCGCAAAGATGTGCGTGTCCTGAAAAACAAAGGCGATGGTGTTCATCAGGGCTTCCGTGGAATATTCCCGGATGTCCCGACCTGCGACAGTGATTGAGCCGCTCTCCACATCCCAGAACCGGGCAATGAGTTGTCCTGCCGTGGATTTCCCACCGCCAGACGGTCCTACCAGCGCAGCGAAGCTCCCGGCAGGAATCTCCATTGTCAGGTGGTCTAATGCCATGCGGCGCAGCGGGTCAGCAGCGTTCTGATAGGAAAAGCTCACATCCTGAAACACAATTTCAGCTCCACCCTTTGGGGCGGTCTCCGTTCCTTCGGATATGGGCTGCATATTCAGCACCTCGTCAATCTGATCCATGCGTACTGCCAGGTTCCGCAAATCTGCTCCGAACTCCACAAGTTCCATCAAGGGACTGATGCAGGCGGGACCGACTATCAGGAACATCAACAGCTCCATCATAAGCTCATGGTCGCCGGGATGCAGGTACAGCAATGCGCAGCCGGAAACAAGCAGGAACGCCAGCACGGAGATTGTGATGGTTTTATATGCGCCGAAAATCGGCGTGACACGCTTCAGATAGACCTTCCAATGCTCCCTGTTCTTCTCCACCAGCCCTGTCAGGCGACGGGCTGCCGTCTCCGGCCTGCCGAAGATTTTTTCTTCCTCCATGCCCGCCACATATTCAGAAAACGCTGCATCCAGCTCGGTGGAGGAACGGTTCAGGTCGCTCCATATCTTCTGACCCTGCTTTCCGCCGAAAGCGGAAAACTGGATGAGAAACGCAAGCACGAGAGCGATAAAGATCGTCAGTGCCAGCAGAATGTTGAGTGAGAACATCAGCACGGCCAAAGCTGCCAGCAACAGCCCCGCGCCGAAAATATTGGAAACATCGTGGGCAATGATGTTTTCCATCTTTTCGATATTCTCATTCATCATCTTCTGCGTTGCGCCGGATTGACCGCCTGTGTAAAAGCCGAGGTTTAGCCTCCCCATGTGGTCGAGGAGGCGCATACGCAGGTCATAGAGGGCATTGAACGCGCAGGCATGGCAGGAAAAGCTGCCGATTACAGACAGCACGATGCCCAGCACGATACTTCCTATCGTGACCGCTGCCCACATCCATATCTCGTGGGTCGGAGCAGCCGCACCATCAAGCGATGCCAGCAGAAAAAGCCGGATGATCCGGTAGACCGTATAGAACGGTACGCCGGACAGCAGAACGCTGAGCGCAGAGCAGGTCACGCCGAAGAAATACTTTCCCGGAGGGCAATGCGCCGTTCGGAACACGCGAAGAATGACGTTTTTCTTTGCTTCTTGCATAGAACTCCTTTCTCTGCGGCGCAACGCTCAAGAGCAGCCACCGCAAGCAAAATGATTGTTGGTTAGACGAGCTTAACCAGCAATCATTATACGCATGGGCGCTGTATTGTCAACGGCTCGGAAAGTGCCTCAAAATTAAGCTGACGTTGTGCGAAATTTGCGAAAATCATTGAATTGCCAGCGGTTTCGTGATATAATCACATCTACGAGTTGCCTATTGCTAACCGAAATTTGTGCCAAAACAGAAAGCGGTGTGCCAAAACAGAAAGAGAGGAGCGGCAAGATGGTTACAATACACAGCATCGAGGAAATGCTGAACTTCTATATATCGCTCGGCGGCTTACGGAAGGACGCAGCAAACGGCTTTCGCTATGTGTTTCCGAGGCAGCACTCCAAGGTTCGCTTCTGGGGCGATCTGCACGGCTTTTCCGCAGCGGACGCGGACTTTACCTATCCGAAGGATACAATCATCCGCAGTCAGTTTAGTCAGCGCTATGTAGGAATCGGGCTGAGCGAGCAGGGGACCGTGGAAGCCTACACACAGAGAGATCAGACGATTCACTTCGGCGAAGGCGTCAACTGCTTCGTATTTGATTCGCCGGTGCCGTTCTTTATGAAAGTTCCCGGTGGGCAGCGGCTGCGGTTTCAGGGATTGTACTTTCAGGAGCAGTTTTTTGCGGAGAATAACATCTCGCTCTATGACAGCTTCTGGAGGGATGCAAAGAACACAATACACGGCGCAGACCTTCATGCACCGGAGTTGGTGTCCATCTACCGCCGCATTGAGCAATGCCGCCTGACAGGGCTTGCCTTTGATACATGGCTGAAGGGTTTTGGGCTGGAGGCGGCCGGGTATCTGATCGACCTTGTGCAGCAGCTATCCGCACAGCCGCCGGTCTATCTCGACGAGAACGAGATTCGTGCGGTAGAAAAGGCAAAGACTATCCTGCAAGCCAGCCTGAAGCACCCGCCTGCGGTCATTGACCTTTGCAGGAAGGTCGGCGTCAATAAGAACAAGCTGCAAAAAGGCTTCCGGTTGACCGAGGGAAAAAGCGTTGCGGAATATGTCCGTACCCTGCGCATGGAGCGCGCCCTTGATCTGCTGGAGGACGATACCCTTTCCATTCAGGAGGTGGCGGAGGAGGTTGGCTATAACGGTATCAGCAACTTTTATGCGGTTTTCCGGCAGACCTTCGGGGATACGCCAGCCGCAATACAAAAGCTGCTGGAAACAAAGTGATCCGTTTCCCGCGCCATATCCATATAACGCAGGAATCGGAAAAATGGGACAGGGCTTTTAAGCGGTATCATCAGATATAAAAACGGCGGGCAGAGGGTGAACACCTCGGCTCGCCGTTGCCTTTGTCTGTTCGATTTGGACTGCGGACAGATTCGTACAGTTTAAGTTGGCGCAGCAAAAGCTCTTGACAAAAAGCGCTCTGCCGCGTATGATATAGCTAAGATATATAGCAAAGCTATGTGAAAGGAGGCTGCGGTATGGATTTGCCATCAACGCAGCAGAAGATTTTGGACAGCGCCAAGCGTTGGTTTCTGGAAAGGGGCTTCAAGTCCGCTCCGCTGCGCGCCATTGTGAATGATGCGGGCTTTACGCTGGGTGCGTTCTACGGCTATTACAAGAATAAAGAGGAATTGTTCTATGCTCTGACAGATGAAACAGCACAAGGCGTTGCCGCCATTGTCGGCTCCATCGGGGAGGAGATGCAGCAGTTGCCACCGGAGCAGATGCTCTTTTCCATGCTGGACTGCTACCTGCGCCGTCTGCCAGAATTGGTGGATTACCTTTGCGCCCATCGGGAGGAAATGACGCTGCTACTCCGCTGTACGGAGGGGACAAAGTACGAAAACTTCTTCGACGGCTTCCGCATGACGAACACCGAGCGGATCTCGCAGGGCATAGAGACCGCCGAACACGCGGGACAGTCCCTGCACAGCATTGACCCCGGCTCCCTTGACCTGATGCTACGCGGCTACTTTGATATGCTCGCCCGCATCATTTTGGAAAACGAGGACAGGGACACGATTATCCGTAGGATGCGCGATGTGGCGCTGGTCTACCGCAACGGAATGCTCAGTCTGATGGAGACGCCTCTCTCAGCGGAGATCGGAGGGTAATAAGAAAACAGCGCCGTTTTGTGCGGCGTTATTCAATAAATGTCAGTTAGCTATCTCTAACCAAAAGAAAGGAATCATTGCTTATGAACAATCTCAGCCTATGGCAGCAGCTCACCGGGTTCCCATATCTCGAACTGTATGTGAAACTCCTCAGTGGGGCGATGCAGCTCGACGTATTCAGTGACCTTACTGAAAAGACCACAGTCGCAACTCTTGCCGAAAAGCGCGGCTGGAACGCCGCCAATACAGAGCATCTCCTCGCCGCACTAACAGCCATCGGCTTTGTAGAGAAGGACGGCGAGAGATATCGGAACGTTCCCGATGTCAACCGTCTGCTGGTGAAGGACACGCCGGAATACCTCGGCGGATTTTTGCAGTATTATGCCATGAACGAGGGCACGATGCCGATGGACATTGTGAAGCTCGTGGCCGAAGGTCCCCAGCCCATGCAGCAGCAGGCGATGGACGGGCAACTTGATTTTGCCGCGATGGGTGCGATGCTGCGTCAGGCGCAGGCGGGCTACCGTCAGCAGGAGCTGCTTGCCATCCTGCACACATTGCCGGAGTATGACAAACTACATCGCGTTTTGGATATGGGCTGCGCCACGGGACTGCTGGGAATTGCGGTCATTGCCGACAAACCGGAGCGCACGGGCGTATTGTTCGACCAGCTCCCTGCGGCGCTGATTGAGGAATCCATCGGGCAGGCGGGGCTTGAAGGACGAGCCGAAGCTGTCAGTGGGAACTTCCTGACGGACGATCTGGGTGTGGGCTACGATCTTATTCTCGCGGTATCCGTGATGCTGTTTGCAAAGGGGCGGATGGACGCGCTGCTCAAAAAGTGCTATGATGCGCTCAATCCAGGCGGCGTGATGCTGGTGATCTCTGAGGGAATCGCCCCCGACCACACCGGCCCGTGGGACATGACGCTGGGGTATCTGCCCTACTATATGCAGGGCATGGATATGGGCGTACTCAAAAACGAAGTTTCCGACGCCGCCGCACAGGTGGGCTTCCGTTGTGAGAAGCGCACGGAGCTGCTCTGCTCCGGCTGGCAGGACATCGACATTCTGAGAAAAATCGAGAAATAAGAGCAGAAAAGGTAAACCGGAAACGAGAACAAGACGCAGCCATAACGATTTCGGGATAACTTGGGCAAGCAATGCAAAGCGGTACCCACTTTGCGAAAACAGGCGGATTCCGTTCACTCGGAACCCGCCCGTTTCATGCTTGTTGGGGTGCTGCCCCAATCCCCGCAGAACACAAAATTGTGTTCTGGAACGATGGATAAATCCATCGGCTGCGCGATTTTTCAAATCGCTTATGGCGGGCAACTCAACGCTGCTCCCCCTCTTTTTTCCGTCGTTCATTTGCTTCCTCCTGCGCCTTGTCCAGTTCCAGAATACGGTCGATGTTGGCTTTGGCCGTCAGCAGTTCTTTCATTTTCTCACGGGCTTTTCGGTACTCGGCATATTTTATTTTTGTCGTTACTATAACACCCCCCTGCGATATAACTACTTCGCGGCTCGATTTTTCGGTTTGGAAAAGGATGAAAAACCTT
>ERZ791618.504-NODE-504-length-18965-cov-2.436013_pt1 | contig 18965 bp, 12 predicted proteins | sample MGYA00510059_ERZ791618 | MGnify/ENA primary metagenome ERZ791618 (study PRJEB30046, sample SAMN00715159) | human gut metagenome | study: EMG produced TPA metagenomics assembly of the A metagenome-wide association study of gut microbiota in type 2...
TATAGGTATGGCTACGGTATGGAGAAGACTATAAAAATCGTTTTTTATTCCAGTTAATAAATATAGACTCTTAGGCTAGTTTCCTTTTTAAAGAAAAGCCTTTTATCCCTCTCGAAAAGTAGGTGTAAGCGTGGTTTCACAGGGCTACACACTTTCTTTTGAATGACTACACCCTTTGGCTGCAATGGCTACACCCTTTATTACAAAAGGTGTAGCCCTGCATAAGGGATGTTTTACATATTAGAAAACGGATTACATTTATTCAATATAGACTTGTGGAACTATCCGGTAACACATATTTTTTCTCGTTTCTACCCTATATCTATTGAATACTCATTTTATTGAGTAGTACACTCTCCAAGAACGAGATGATAAAATGAAGTTTTGGAAGTTTTTGTGCTGGTATATTAAAAAAAACTATATATTTGTATCCAATTCTAAATCTAACTGCGTATGAAACTGATTGCAGAGAGTGGTTCAACAAGAACTGAGTGGGCCTTAGTTGAAGACAATCACCTGATACAACGTGTTTTTACTGAGGGACTTAATCCTTTCTTCCAAACCCGAAGAGAGATCAGCCGAAGTGTGCGTTTAGGTTTACCCGAGACTTTTTTCAAAAGAAAGCTTGAGCAAGTATATTATTATGGTGCTGGTTGTACTTCTTATGAAAAAAAGAATGTATTGGGGGCCTCATTAGTAGCACAGTTCAAAACTCCGATTCAAGTAGAAAGCGATTTACTTGCGGCTGCCCGTGGTCTATTTAAATGTGAAGCAGGAATTGCGTGTATTTTAGGTACAGGTTCCAATTCTTGTTTTTATAATGGGAAAATTATAGTAAAAAATGTCAGAGCTGGTGGGTATATATTGGGCGATGAAGGCAGCGGGGCAGTGCTGGGCAAGCATTTTCTTTCAGACGTATTAAAAGGTTTAGCACCCAAAGATATTATGGCCGATTTCTTTGAAAAGTTTCGTATTAGCCCGAATGAAGTAATGGAATCTGTTTATAATCGTCCATTTCCTAATCGTTTCCTCTCTACTATTTCGTATTTTCTGGCAGATTATACAAGCGATGATTATGTATATGATCTAATAACTACTAATTTACGCAATTTCTTCATAAGGAATGTTTGCCAATATGATTATAAGAACTATCCAATCCGTTTTGTTGGATCATTGGCTTATAGTTATGCCAAAATTTTGAGAGAAGTTGCCAATGAGTTTGATATTGAGCTGGATATTATTGAAGAAACTCCAATGAATGGTCTAATTGACTTCCATTCATTAAATATTGAAGAATCTTAATATTTGTATATAAAACATATTAATAAGGGTGTAGCAACCTCTCATTTGCAAACATATAAATATAAAGTTAAATAAATGCAAAGGAATGTTCTTGATATTAAATTATAATATATCTTTGCTAAGAAGAAACGAAGAAATTGCGTTTCGTCACCTTTGTTAATAACGAGTTTATCTCTTAAAATGACCAACTAAATCGTAACAGTATTTAGTGTATTTTAATTTTTGACCGATAGCAGAAATACTAAGTTCTCTTGGAACGGTAAATGAAAACAAATAGAGATACTATATAAGTCAAACCTAATAAATAGAAGAAACGCCTATGGAACAGAAACTTACCTAATAGAAGAAATAATTCCGTTTATTTCTAATTCACTACCCTTACCCTAAATTTTGAGAAAATTATTTTGATTAACAACAAAATCATCAATCTTTTATGAATGAAGATCGCAAAAAACGAGGATTAACGCATAGCAAACTCCTCATGGCAGTAGCTATCGGTACGCTGTTTTTAAACAGTGGAAATGTACTAGCTACTCAGGTTGCCTCCGACAGCCCTTTGGAAGTGACAGAGCAACTACAAACCCAAACGATTAACGGCTTGGTTGTAGATGCCAACGGTGAACCGGTTATTGGAGCCAGTATTATAGAGAAAGGAACTACAAATGGTGGTATTACGGATATTAATGGTAAATTTACGCTGACTGTAAAGCCAGGAGCTACCTTAAAGATTTCATACATAGGCTACCAGACTCAAGAAGTGAAAGCTGCCCGAACTATGAAAATTATTCTGAAAGAAGATAGTGAATTGCTACAAGAAGTAGTAGTGGTAGGTTACGGTACACAAAAGAAAGCTAACCTGACAGGAGCAGTAGCAACAGTCGATGTAAATAAGACATTAGACAGCCGTCCTATCGCTGATATTGGTCGTGGATTACAAGGTGCAGTAGCGGGAGTTAATATCACGATCCCAACCGGTGAAGTAGGATCAGACCCTTTGATTAAAATTCGTGGTCAGGTCGGCTCTATTTCAGGAAACAATACACCACTCATCTTATTGGACAACGTGGAAATCCCAAGTATCCAGATGGTAAATCCTAATGACGTTCAATCTATTTCTGTTTTGAAAGATGCTGCTTCATCTTCTATTTATGGTTCTAAAGCTGCATTTGGTGTAATCCTGATAACCACAAAATCAGGGGCACAAAGTGATAAATTTGAAATAAGCTACTCGAACAACTTTTCTTGGCAAGATCCTGCTAAGAAAATCGAGATTGGCGGTATAGAAGCATTACAATATACATTGGATGCACAAACAAACAGAAGAGAACCGATGCCAGCCGGCGGTTTCTGGCGTATTAGTCCTGAAAGTCTGGAAAAGGCTATTGAATGGCAAAACCTATATGGTGGAAAAGTAAAATGGAATGATCCGGTAGTGTACGGTCGCGACTGGTTCTATGACGGAAAAGATAAATATGGATACAGACTTTATGACGGTGCTAAAGCCATGATTAAAAATTGGACGCCGACAATGACCCATAACTTGTCTGTTAACGGTAAGAGTGGCAAGACCAGCTATAATATCGGATTAGGCTATCTGGATCAGAGCGGTATGTCAAAAACGGCTAAGCAGGATGACTTCAAACGATACAATGCTTCAGTTAGTGTTACTTCAGAAATCAATAAGTATATTACTGTAAGAGCAAGCTCAATCTATTCAGATCGTAACAAACGCTATCCGGGAATTGGAAATACAACTGCCGACCCATGGTTATATCTTTATCGTTGGAGTCCGCTAATGCCTATGGGAGTGACTGAAAATGGCAATCCGTTAAAAGAACCTACCTACGAAATGGCAGCTGCTAATACGGATAACCTGCAAAATAAATACTACAATATCAATTTAGGTTTCACACTGAATTTAACCAAAAATTGGGATGTAAAGTTTGACTATACGTATGATAGACAAACTACTGAAACGAATTCATCCGTAATGCAATATGAGGCTGGTGAAATGTGGTATGCTCCCACCGCCTGGATGGAAAACGGTAGTCAGGTGTTTGTTAACGAACAAGGAGAGAGAGTAGAGACCGGCGGCATGCCTGCATATCGTTTTCCTGTGAACAAATACTATAACAGTTCCGGTCCAAGTGCCAGCCAAGTAGGCAATAACAGTAAATCTATTGATAATAATACTTTCAACATTTATACCACTTACAACTTGTTGTTGGGCCCAGAAAAGCAACATGCATTCAAGTTTATGGCAGGGATGAACAGAGTTACCAATAAATGGAGTTCATATAAAGGTTGGAAAACAAATCTAATTGACTTGACAAATCCGCAATTCCCGTTGGCTTCCGGAGATCAATTTATTGAAGGAAACCGTAACTGGGAAGCGCAGTTAGGCTTTTTTGGTCGTCTCAACTATTCTTTTGAAGATAGATATTTCGTTGAAGCAAATATACGTCGGGATGGTTCATCCAAGTTCCCAAAGCATCTGCGTTGGAAGTGGTTCCCTTCTTTCTCTGCCGGCTGGGTATTTACCAATGAAAAGTTTATGGCACCTATTAACAATATCTTAAGCTTCGGTAAATTCAGAGCTTCATGGGGTAGTATTGGTGACCAATCCGTTTCAAACACTCTGTATAAATCCATATTGTCAGATGGTCAATCATCATGGCTGGATGGAAGTGGAAATAAAACACCTATGTTCGGTACTCCATCATTGGTGGACAGCGATATTAGCTGGCAGCAAATTGAAACGTTGGACTTCGGTATCGATCTCAGATTCTTTAATAACAAATTCGGAGTAACTTTCGACTGGTTCCAACGTGATACGAAGAATATGATTATTCCTGGTGAAAGCCTGCGGTAACTCTTGGTGCAGCTGCCCCTAGTGGCAACTATGGTAGTTTGAGAACCAAGGGTTGGGAATTGTCAGCTGACTTCAACCATCGTTTTGCCAACGGGGTGGGTATTAATGTGACAGCATCTATATCAGACGCATCAACTTTCATTACAAAGGGTGCTGACTACCTGACTCCATGGGAAGATCGTAGTTTGGGGACTGTCTACTCGACCGGAAGGCGCTATGGGGATATTTACGGTTTTGTAACCGACAGATTATTCCAAAAAGAAGATTTTGTATATGGAGCAGACGGCCAGATTGAAAAGATTATCGTTATTTATAACGGGACAGCGCGTACCACCTATAAGCAATCTTCAGAATATCCAGTTTATCAGGTGCACTATGAAGATGGGAATAAACTAATCTTCTCTCCTGGTGATACTAAGTTTGTAGATCTTGACGGTGATGGTTACATTACTCCGGGTACCAGTACAAATGGCAATCCAGGTGACCAAACTGTTATCGGTAATACTACTCCTCGCTATGAATACAGTTTCAGATTAGGTGCCGATTATAAAGGCTTTGATTTTTCTATTTACTTCCAAGGTATTGGAAAACGCAAGATTTGGGGTAGCGGCCAATTAGCAATTCCTGGGTATAATGCAAAGGAAGGTGCACTACCTAAGACCTTTACAACAGACTATTGGACAGAAGAACGTACCAATGCTTTCTATCCCAGAGCATGGGACTTAGGTGGCAGTGATACTGGATTTGCTATGCAGAAACAATCCCGCTATCTACTGGATATGTCTTATTTAAGAATCAAGAATATAACATTGGGATATACCGTTCCGACAAATATCTTATCTAAGATATACATCAGCAAAGCAAGAGTCTATATGTCATTGGAGAACTTCTTTACATTTGATAACCTGAGAGGATTACCTATTGATCCGGAAGCTATATCAGGATATTCTATGTTCTCCACCAATTATAACCTTGGACGTACAGGTACCGGTACACCGGTATTCAAAAGTTTATCATGTGGTGTTCAATTAACCTTCTAAAATAGAATCATTATGAAATTAAAAATATTTATAATTTTAGCCGGTGTCGTTTTATTATTTACGAACTGTAATGATGTGCTCGACCGCCCGTCATTGACTACGGCTGAGGATGATGCATATTGGACCAATGAAGATAGAGTACGTCTATATGCTAATGCTTTTTACACAAACTTCTTTGTGGGGTATGGATTAAAGTATACAACGACTTATGCTCCTAACGCCAATTATACGTTTAATGACGATGCAGTGAGGATGCCACTCAAACGCAGTTTGGGCGTACAGTTCCTACATCTAAAGGAAGTACAAGTCTGGACATGATGTGGCAAAGTGAATTTACCGGTCCTACATGGAATTTTGCCTGGGTTAGAAAAGCAAATGTTATGATTGACCGCATCACTAATCTGATGCCTGAAATATTGACAGAAGAACAATATAACCATTGGACAGGTGTTGGACGCTTCTTCAGAGCACTGGAATATGCTCGTCTGGTAAATGTTTTTGGCGATGTTCCTTATTACGACACAGAAGTTCAGAATACGGATAAGGATGGCTTATACAAAGACCGCACTCCGAGAAACGAGGTTATGGATGCAGTTTACAACGATTTTGAGTATGCATTACATAACGTTCGTTTGAATGATGGAGGTCAATATGTGAATCGTTACGTAGTAGCTGCCATGGTTTCAAGATGGGCTCTGTTTGAGGCAAGTTGGCAGAAATATTATTACAAAAATAACGAACGGGCTAAAAAGTTCTTCGATCAAGCTGTTGCTGCAGCAGAGATGGTTATGAATAGTGGCAAATATGGTATTGTTGAAGATTTCCGTAAATTATTCGGTTCTACTGACTTAACCAACAGCAAGGATTGCATTTTATACAGAAAATATGATGCTGGTCAAAATGTTACGCATTCCATCGCATCAACTTGTAATATGAATGACCCTACCGATGTTGGTCCAAACCTGGATTTGATTAAAGCGTTCATCTGTACAGATGGTAAGGATTGGCAGACTTCTTCTTTGGAAAATGTAGATGATTTTACTCTTAGTAATCTGATTAAAACAAGAGATTCTCGTTTTGAAGCCAGCTTCTATACTAAACCCACTCCAAGATCCAAGAGTAGCTATTTATATGTAACAAAGTTTATCCCACGAAGTGGACTGAGCTATATTGAAAGTGGTGGTTCTCCGGCTGCCGAATTCCAAAGCGAGAAAAACGTAACAGGTTATCCGGTACTGCGTTATGCTGAAGTCTTGCTAAACTGGATTGAAGCGAAAGCTGAACTTGCAACACTGGGTGGTGCAGAGGTCTCTCAGAGTGATATAGATATATCTATCAATCTGATTCGCAAAAGACCGGTGGCAGATGAAGCCAAAGCTTTAGGAGTAACTATGACAGCTGAAATGAAGCTGGACGCACTTCCACAAGATCCCCATAGAGACCCTACTGTACCGGCATTGCTTTGGGAAATCAGACGGGAAAGAAGAATGGAATTTGCTTTTGAATTTTCACGTATCATTGACTTAAGGCGTTGGAAAAAGCTGGAATACATGGATACCGATAAGAATGAAGATTTGTTGATTGGTACCTGGGTTAATTTCAACAATGAAGTAAAAAGCGAGTTGAAGGATGAGAATAAAGGGAAACTCAGAGTAATGGGCAAAGACGGAAGCTTTACAGTATATGATGGAACTAATGCAGCTAAGATGAATGGTTTCTTCTATCCCACACAGAATCAGGGTAGACTACCATTCCTGAACGTTCCTAACGTTAATCCGTATCTTTCTCCTATTGGTACGAATCAAATTTCGGACTATAAGAATAAAGGATATACTTTGACTCAGACTGAAGGTTGGCCAACAGGCATCAATTGACAACATGAATCAATGAAATCATGGAAATTATTTTAAACTAAAACATGAGATTATGTATAAATTAATAAGAAATATAGGATTTTTGGCTGTATTGCTGGGACTTGGTCTGGTATCCTGCGATGAGGATTATCCGAAAAGCCATATAGCACCTTATGATACCGAACTTCTTTCTATCAAAATAACCAATGCAGGTGCAGATGGCAATACAGTTGTAGAAGGAACTATTGATGAAGACAATAAAATCATCAATTTCCCGCGCTTGGATATGACAACGAACTTCTCTGCTCTTAATCTGGACGCGAAGCTTTCTGATGGAGCTACTCTTCAAAATTCGGTATTGGATTTCTCCATGGATGAAGAAACTGCTTCTAAAACTTTGGTTCTTCGGATAGTAAATCAAAAGAGATACAAAGAATATTTTATAAGAGTCAGAAAAAGAATTCCGGTATACGGAGCTGATTTCGAGAAGCCTACAGTATATGATTTCTCCGGAGACAATATCTATCCTGATTATGGAAGTCTATTAACAAGATGTGCTTCTTATGATGGTGAACATGTATTGATTGTCAGCAGAAAAACTGCTCCACATCTTCTTAAGGTGTCTGAACTGAAGAAAGGTGAAATTAAACCGATAATGTTGGATCTTACGGGTGTAACGGGTGGAACCTATTCTTATAATATGGGAGCATTGGCAAACGGACATGTATATATTGCATCCCTATCAGGTTCTCAAGCATCACCATTGAAGATTTATTATTGGGATACACCAACTTCTAAACCTGAAGTTATTGCCGATATCAAAGTATCGGACATTCCTGGAGCTGGAAACAGACATGGAGATAATATATCAGTCAACATCGATAAAAACGGTAATGGATTTATCTTCTTTGGAGATAATGCGTCTACTAAATTTTTGAGATTGACCGTAAGTAATCATAAGACAATAGGTGAACCGAAAGTACTGACTTCAAGTGCTGATGCGACTATGGTTACCAATGTGTATAGGATAGAAGATACAGACCAATATGTATGGTCAGGAGTAAGATTGCCCGTTACATTGGTTGATGAATCTCTTGGAAGTAAATATGCAATGAACAAATCGAACTTGGAAACAGAAGCGGTTGCTCCCAGGATATTTACCTTTAATGAGGAACGTTATCTGATAGTTTGTAGTGCCGGACAAGGAAGTGCATCCAAAGCAACTCCTTCCTTGGTTGTTTACAATCTGACCAAGGGGAGTACAGTGGCTGAAGCAATGCAGAAGTTTGATGAAGGAGATAATCATAATCCTGATTATAAATTCATCTTGGGTGGAAGTGGTAATGGAGCAGCTCTGGCACAAACAGATTATCTTATAGAGAAAGATGAAAATGGAAAGGATGCTAAACTCTGCATTTTCGGCTCACGTACAGATTCTGGATTTGTAATCTGTGAATTCCCTATCAAACAAGAGGAAGAAGATTAATAACTATCTTCGTTTTTTAATCAAATAAATTATAGTATTAACATAGGAGCCGTCTAATGAGTGAGAATTAGGCGGCTTCATTATTCTGAATTTAGGAATGAAATATTTGAAATATATAACCTTGATTATTTTCATTGCATTTGTCGCATCTTGTAGTAAGGACAATGAAGATGATATTATACCGCCACCGGAAGAAAATACGCCTTCGACTTTGCCTCAAAAAGAGTTACGTGGAGTATGGGTAACTACAGCCTGGGGTATCGACTGGCCCATGGAGGAATACAATGCTACTGTTCAGAAACAAAAGTATATTGACTATCTGAACTTATTACTCGAAAACAAAATGAATGCAATATTCTTCCAGATTCGGGGAATGGCAGATGCATTTTATGATTCGCAATACGAGTCTTGGAGTAAGTATATCACAGGAACTGCCGGAGTTAAGCCAAGTTATGACGTTCTGGGATTTCTTATTGAAGAAGCTCATAAACGAAATATTCAATTCCATGCCTGGTTGAATCCTTATCGTATTTCCACCCGGGCAAATAAAGGTTCGGCATTTCCTCTGTTGGATCCAAAGATTCCTACTGAACTGACTAAGGATTACGAAAAGATTCGGATTTATAATCCGGCTTTACCCGAGGTGCAAACCCGCATAACACAAATCGTCAAGGAAATTATTACTAAATATGATGTTGACGGTATTCATATGGATGATTATTTCTATCCTGCATTAGAAGCGTCTGAGAGCATGAATGATAATGCGGAATATGAAAAATATGGTAAGGCACAATTTGATAATATTGCTGATTTCAGACGAAATAATGTAAATGTAGTAATCCAGAATATTCAAAAGACTATTATCGAGACTCGTCCTGATGTGATCTTCTCAATCAGCCCCGCGGCCAATATGGATAGTAACTATAATACTTTGTTTGCAGATGTGAAAAAGTGGTCGAAAGAAGGCTGGGTGGATGTTGTAATTCCACAATTGTATTTTGCTACGGGCACGGAAGAGAGCAGTTTTAATCAGAGACTAAATTTATGGTCACAATATATTTATGAGAATCATCTTTTAGTAGGATATGGAGTTTATAAATTTGGTGACCCGGCATATGGCAGCAAATTCCAGTCGTCCGAGGATCTGCAAAAACAGTTCGATTTTGCAAAAACAAAACCAAAAGTAAAAGGAAGTGTTTTGTATAGCGTTAAATATCTGGTAGAAAATAAAGTCAGGATTATGGATGTAATCAGGAATGTATATAAAACTCCTGTCTTGCTCCCCTACTTAGGCAGAACCATAGCTGAAAAGCCAAATACTCCGACCAATGTCCGCGTAAGTGGAAGTAATTTATCATGGAGTGGAGTACAAGCTGCTTATTATGCAGTGTATAAAGATAATGGCATCAACCAAATAGCCAGCTTAATAGGGACCACTAAAGATACCACATTCAAACTGAATGAAAAAGGAACTTATTTCGTAACAGCACTCGATAAGAAAAATGCAGAAAGTGATTTATCGGAATCTGTAACTTATTAAAGCTGTTTCATTCTACAAAATGTCCCTTGGCAATCAGAACATAAACAAATATAGTGTAATATATCGCTAATTAAATGGTCATTAATTTAATGACCATTTAATTAGCGATATATTAAAAAGTTAACGATCTTCTTTGTCCAATCTGCCAGATATAAAGGTATATTAATCAATGTACCATCCTGTTTCAAATTATTCAATGAATAACGCAGTTTATATGTCGGATGATAATTCGCATCATAAACAGACAAACTTTTACCTCCTAACCGAGTTTGAGCTTTCACCTCAACAGGGATAATTTCACCGCCAGACTGAATGACGAAATCAACTTCTGCTTTTCCTACAGAAGTCCAGTAACGTGGAAGAATATCATATTGAGGAACTAAACTCTGCAAAACATAATTTTCGGCAATAGCACCTTTAAATTCCGTATAAGTATCATTGCCAAGAAATACGATTTCGGACGGAAGACCGGATAATTCACGCAACAGTCCGACATCGGATAAATAGACTTTGAATGCTGATAGATCATCATAGGCCTTCAAAGGAAGAAACGGCTTGGTTGTACAAAATACCCGGTAAATCAAGCCGGCACTTTCCAACCAAAGCAAAGCGTCTTCATAATCCCGAGCACGCGCACCGGGCTTAACCAATTTATACAGGAACTTTCTGTTTTCCTTAGCCAACTGGCTAGGGATGGAATTCCAGATGTGAATAATACGGGGAATATCCTTATTTTCTGCATGTTTAGAGAAATCCAGAGTATAGGCATTCAGTATTATTTGCTGTTCTTTTTTCACTTTTTCCATGCCTTTGTTTTCGAGAAAATAGTTTATTGCGGCAGGCATTCCGCCAATAACCAAATATTGCTGATACAGTTCACTAAGCCTGTCGGTAACAAATTGTGGCAAAGGAGTTATTTCAGTAAGCTCTTCAATATAGTTGTATAGTTTTTCATTGGTTGTCTTTAAGAATTCCTTAAATGTAAGAGGATATAAATTCAGGAACTCAACTTTGCCTACCGGGAATGAATCGCCTTTAGACAAAGCTACACCTAACAAGGAGCCTGCCGCTACAACAGCATATTCAGGCGCATCTTCATAAAAATACTTCAATGCATTTAAGGCAGGATTGCATTCTTGGATTTCATCGAAAATGAGTAAGGTTTCGCTCGGCAGAATAGGACTGTCAGTGAGCAATGATAGTTGTGAAATAATTCGTGAGGGTTCCTTGGTTGTTTCAAATATCTCATGGATAGAATGATCCTTATCAAAATTAAATTTGACCGTATACTTAAACTCCGTTCTCCCGAAATACTCAAGAATCCAAGTTTTTCCGGTTTGACGTGCTCCTTTCAATATAAGGGGCTTTCTTTCGGAATTACGTTTCCATGCTTTCAAATCTTCTATTATGCTCCGATATAGTTCCATAGCTACAACTTTATATTCCAATTATTGGCATTATAACACAAAACAGGTTCCAGTTTTTGGCAAATTTACCAATAATCAGAACATAAGCAAATAATAATGGGACAATTATAGGTATAATTATTGCTTCAGCATATTCTTTGCTAACAATTTTGTATCATTAATCCTATATATAAGTTTAAGAATCTTCTATCATACTTCTTAGTCTTCAGGCTAAGATGCAATTTTGCACGGACTTTCTAATCCTACTCCAACTTACTAATAACAGTTTTTTGGAAAAGTTCCTTTCCAAAGAAATTATGCATTCTAAGAGTTCTACAGAATAGCCTTAAAAAAACTTTGCGTTCTCTTGGTACTTATATAGTACATAAATAAAAGTAATAGAGATAAAATATAAGTTAAACCTATAAATAGAAGAAACGCCTATGGAACAAGAACTTACCTAACAGAAAAGAATAGCCTCAGCTATTCAAATCAACTATCCTTATCTTTAAATTCGAAGAAGCTATTTTAATTAACAACAAAATCATCAATATTATGAATGAAGATCGCACAAACAAAAGCAATAGTACATAGCGAAGTACTCAAACTGCCACAACTATTGTATTATCCTGTAAGTCACGGCAATACAATAGTGTCACTATTTTATCCAACAAGAAAAACAATTTAAACCATGAGACTCTTATGAATAGATTTAAAGAAATCTCAATGGGCATAGCTGCTATGCTAATAGTACCTGCTATCAGTATAAATGCCAGTCCTAACAACATTGCGGGTAAACCAACTTCACCTGCTACTGAAGTAATGCAACAACAGACCCAAATCACGGTTAAAGGTAGAGTTACCGATTCTGCTGATGAGCCTCTTGCCGGGGCAAGTGTTCAAATACAAGGAACCGGTCAAGGCGTAATTACTAATGCTGATGGAAACTATACAATCGCTGCTAAACAAGGAGCTATACTCAAATTTTCATATATAGGTTGTAAGCCACAGTCTGTCAAAGTAACTAAGGCACAAATTAATGTGCAAATGGAAGAAGATGCCAATATGCTGAACGAGGTCGTTGTTACGGAATTCGGATTGAAACGCGTACAACGTGGTATCGGTTCGTCTGTACAAAAAGTAACTGCGGATGAAATTGCTGAATCCGGACGAGATAATTTCATCACAGCACTGCAAGGACGCGTATCAGGTATGAACGTTGTATCCAGCTCCGGTGCTCCGGGAGCGTCAACACAAGTAACACTACGCAGTATCACTTCATTGTCCGGTAGTAACCAGCCGCTTTACATTGTCGATGGTATCCCAATGAACAACTCATCTTTCTCGGCAAGCAGTGGCATGGCTGTAGATGATGTTTATGATAGCCGTACATTGGACTTTTCATCACGTGGTAATGACTTCAACCCTGAAGACATCGAGAATATCACTGTGTTGAAAGGAGCCGCAGCTGCAGCACTCTATGGCTCAAATGCCTCCAACGGTGCAATCATCATTACCACCAAGAAAGGTACAGCGGGCAAGGGCAAGGTTTCATACAGTAATCGCTTCCGTTGGGATACATCCTATGGATTACCTGATCCCCAGACTAAATATTCTAATGGAAATTATGGTGTAACCAACTATTTCAATACAGCTCGTTTTGGTGGACTTTATCCTGAAGGAACTAAACTCTATAATAATCTTGATCAAATTCTGCAAACAGGATTCACACAGGTACACAATGTATCAGTGGAAACCGGCACAGAGAAGCTAACCATGCGGGCAGCCGCTTCATTCACCGATCAGACTGGCACTATTAAAAATACCGATTACCAACGTAGCAACTTCTCTTTATCAGGCAAGGCAGATATTACCAAGTGGATGCGTTTTGAATCATCCATGCAGTATGCATCTACTCAAAACAACAAAATGCCTAAAGGTACCAGCGGACCACTTTATTATGCACTCCGCTGGCCGCTTGTGGATGACATGAGTAATTATCTTGACCCAGACGGAGTACATATGCGTTATCCATACCCATATGTGGACGGAGACATGTACAATCCACTGTTCTTGATGAATAAGAACAAGTATTATGATGAATCCGACAGAATTATTGGTAACATAGCTGGTATTATCCAGCCGAATTCTCATATTTTCCTTCGGGCACAATATGGTTGGGATATAGGCACACAAACATTTGAAACATCAGAGCATCCGCTATGGGCTAAAAACAACTATGATATACAACCCAGCCTTGGTGGGGTATACAATTTGGCTAAAGAAAACTTCTCAGACCTTTCTATGAATATACTTGCAGGTTGGAATGATAAATTCTTTGATGGGAGACTGGCTGTAACCGCACAAGTTGGTTATCATCAGGTAGAAAACAAAATAACACGCTTGAGTTCTTATGGCAAAAATTACATCGTATGGGATATGGCTTCTATCAATAACGTAGACCAAAAAACCATTATCGCCAAAAAGCGCTCTACAATTCGCCGCATTCAGGCTATTTCCGCACAAGCAGAATTTGGCTGGGATAACATGGCATTCATTACCTTACGTGGGCGTAACGATTGGGCTTCAACACTGCCTACCGATAACCGGAGTTATTTTTATCCGGCATTGGAAGCCTCATTCGTCCTGACCGAATTGCCTATATTCAAAGGAAATGAAGTTATAAACTACTTGAAGTTAAGAGGTGCTGTAGCACAAGTGGGTAAAGACACATCTCCACTTTCTATTAATCCAGAACTGGAACCCACAGAACTTAGAGGAGGAGGCTATAAATATGGGTTCACGGGTCCAAACTCAAAACTGAAGCCTGAGATGACAACCAGTTATGAAATAGGAGCAGAAGGTCGCTTCCTAAATGACCGAATCGTTGCAGATTTCACTTACTTCCGCACTCGTTGTACCGATCAGATAGTAAGAGGCTTCCGCTTATCATACGCTACAGGCTTCGTCTTGAACACCCGTAATCTGGGTGACTTTAAAACTTGGGGCTGGGAAGGACATATCGATGGAGACATCATCCATAATTACAATGGATGGCGCTGGAATGTAGGTGTTAACCTTTCACATACCGGTTCTAAGACAATCAGCCTTCCTATGGCAGAATTTTATGACACCTATACCAATGGAAATACAGCTGGTATTCGTTTAGGAACAATGGTAGGTGATCCTGTTACTTCTATTCATGGTCTTGACTTTGAACGTAACGACAAAGGTGAAGTATTAATAGATCCCACTACGGGAGCTCCACGTGTAAGTTCAGAATGGACGCACATCGGTGACCGCGAACCTAAACTACGTTTCGGTTTCTCAACGGAAGTAACTTTCAAACGTCAATGGCGCCTTAGTGCAATGTTTTCCGGCAAATTCAAATCAACTGTAATTAATGGAACTGGCCGATATTTAGCACAAAATGGTATCGACTGGGATTCAGTGAAGAAACGCGAGCAAGGCTCTGTTATTATTCCTGGCGTATTGAAGGATGGTAATGAAAACTCAGAGAATCCGACACCGAACAATATCGCCATCACATACGGTAATTATGGTGGTACGATTTACGCGGGCTCTGCCCGGGACTGGGTTCAACCCAACATCAACTATCTGCGTATGTCAGAATTACGTCTATCGTATACATTTACTGAAAAGTTCCTTAAAAAAGCAACTAATGGTCTGCTTAGTTATGCTCAAATTTACGTATCCGGAAGTGATCTCTTCACTATTACCAACTACAATGGTCTGGATGCTGTAGGTAATACAATGTCTGCTTCTGCCGGTGGTGTAGGTGGCGAAGGTTACGATACATGGGGAATTCCGAGTCCACGGGGTGTCACATGTGGTTTAAGCATACAATTCTAAATCATAAACCCTATTAATATGAAGAATATGAAGAAATTTATAATAGTTCCATTTTTATCTCTACTGATGTTATTCAATACCGGTTGTGACGACTATCTGGATGTAAATAAGAATGTTGACTCTCCTGATTATGTAGAAGACTACCTATATCTGTCTGGCATCCTGCAAACTTATCAAGACGTTACGTGGGATTTAACATATGCTATTCTGCCTATGATTTCCATGTGGAGTTCTACACAGAGTTCATATGGTTCCAATTATGGTAATCACTATTATCCACAAAGTAGTGATACTGGCGCCTTAATTTGGCGTACTGTTTACTGGAATCAAGGTATGAACCTTGAAAATTTACTGAACCAAGCCATTGAAGCAGAACATTGGCATCTTGCCGGCATTGGTTATGCCATTAAAGCATATAGTTGGGATATGCTGACCAAAGTTTATGGCGAATTGCCACTTAAACAGGCATTTGACAATGAACGCGTCCGGTTTGATTATGATTCTCAGGCTGACATCTATGAAGCTGTCCGTGAATGGGCTCGCAAAGCTATTGAATATTTGGAAATGGAAGATAAAACCGTTTACGGCTCAAAAATCTCTGCTAACGACTGGGTTTACAAAGGCGACATTACTAAATGGAAAAAGTTTGCTTACGGTGTAATTGTACGTAACCTGTCATCTCTGTCAAACAAATCAGACTTCCTCGAGAAGTATGCCGATGAATTAATTGAAGCCGCCAATAAATCATTGCAAACATCTGCCGATGATGCAATGGTTGAAATGGAGGGTGGCTCAGCGAGTGTATCTTCTTCTGGATTTAACAACTTCTGGGGAACGCAACGTGGAAACCTAGGTACCACTTACTATCAACATGATTATATGGTACAGATTATGACAGGAACCATACCTAAATATGGAACAGACGGTCAACGCATCAAACAGGCAACGCCTCCTAATCCATATTATCAATATGAATTGCTCGAAAAGCAATATATAGCAGATACACTGATTAACTTAACCGGCCACTATGACCCTCGTGTAGCAGTAAAATTGAGTACCGACAGTGACCCTGAATACCTCTATATTGACAATCCTGACAGTGTAAAAGCCCACCAATATTACGGAGGAAGGAATAATACTTCCCGCACCAACCCTGCTGGAATCAAGACTACTCCACATCTTTATGGCCGTACCACAACAGTAAAGAATTCCACAACATCTTTGCCTAACGATGGCATTGGTCGTTGGATATTTCGTGATGACGACCTTATGTACTGATGACTGCTGCAGAAATTAAGTTGTGCCTTGCTGAAGCATATTGGAAGAAAGGTAATAAAGGAGCTGCTTATATAGCTTTCAAAGAAGGTGTTCGCAATGACTTGGATTTCACTGTCACCCCACTCTATCCGGGAAACAAGGGAGTTGTTGGTGGTGGAGACAAAATTACTAAAAGTGTCTACAATGCTCTGGCAAACGAATATTATGCCGGTCCCTACGTAGAAGGATTAGGAGAAGCGAATCTGACTCTATCGCACATCATGCTGCAAAAGTTTATTTCACTTTATCCTTGGGGAGGTATAGAAGCGTGGACCGACTTACGCAAATATCATTATGATATTCAGTATACTGGTGACTATCCAGCCAAGGGTAACGGTTGGGACGCCACACGTTTGATTGAAGTGAAACGTGATGAAGATGCCACGAAGGTATTCAAAGGTTACTTCTTGGGTGCTGCCAGAGACATCGAATTCCGAAATGCGGCATATAATCTTTATAATGATGGCTCGCCTTGTTATCGCATTCGCCCGCGTTACAATTCAGAGTATACATGGAACATAGAATCATTAGAGAAACTGAAACCGATTCCCGGTACAGCACCCAACTATCAGTGTTCTATCCCTTGGTTCGCCTACCCAGGTGAATACCCTGAAAACTAATGTTTTATTTTAAATAAATAATGATATGAAAAAAATAAAGTATATAAGCATTGCTCTTTTAGCCACCTCCTTTATGGGGTCATGTGAAAAAATGGAAGTGGATTACGATGCCATTCCAGTCGGAGACGATATGGCTCAGTTCCAAATAGGTCATTACACACCAATAACGACATCGGCTGAAAATAATATCTATAAGGTAGAGTTGGATGGTAAATTGCTGGCTAATAATACCAATGTATTGAAATACTATAACACAATTCCCGGTGCAAGCAGGTTCTACTACGCCAAGCCAGGCAAAGCGAATCTGAAGTTGTATCAAGGAACCGATTTAAAGTTAGTATTCGATCAAGATATTACTTTAATCAAAGGAAAACAAAATGTCATCGTACACGACTATAATGCTAGTCCAATCATTCTGGAACGCAATTTTGATATTCCGTATCCACTGGATCCATCCAAAGCAACCTTTGACACAGATACCATCGGCTACATTCGTTTCATTAACTTGATGTATGAAAATGAGGGGCAACCCACCACAATGAAACTACAATATCAATATCAGTATACCTTGCATCCGCTTTATACGAATGCAGATAAAGACGCTGGTCTCATTCCAGACGGCAAAAAAGTAGGAGATGCAACGGGAGACGCAACTAAAAGTGCATGGCTCAATTTAGGTTCACCTGTCGCCTTTGGTGAAAGTACAGGTTTTAACCTGTACCTGTAAAAAAGACAACATACATTGCACAGGGAGCTGCCCGCATAGATTTTCGCATAGTAGTAACAGCCGCAAATGGTGGTGTACCCGGAGAAACAGTTGTGGACAATGTAGATTGGTTACTAAAAGTCAATGGTAAGCTTTACACAGACTATTGGAATATTACCATCGGTCGTTATACGACTCATTACTTTGCCGGTCTTCGCAATAAAGCAACCGTTGTAAAAGCATACAGCTATGCCGAGCATTAGAAGAGACAAACTGATTTGGAATATCCAGTAAAGATTTTCCCATCATTTAAAAGGAAAGAGGATGTATCTCACAATGAGGTATATCCTCTTTCCTCTTTAAGATATCAAACATTGGACAAGGGAGTTTTAATTTGCAAATTAATAATTATAATACTAAAAATAATAAAATAAGTGTTTTTGATATTAAAATAAAGTCTATCTTTGTTGCTACGAAAATCCTCCTTAACAATAATACTATTATGAAGAAACTTCTGCTACTGACTCTTTTATTGTGCAGTGCCTTCTTGTGTCAAGCGCAAAAAGATCGAATCATTTTGGGTGACGAACAGACTTCCGAGTATTTTCCCATCCTGAAAGATAAGAAAATCGCTATATTCTCTAATCATACAGGAATGATAGGAGACAAGCATCTGCTGGACATTCTGCTGGAAAACAAGTTCAATGTAGTAGCCATTTTCTCCCCTGAACACGGTTTCAGAGGAGATGCCGACGCAGGCGAACATGTGTCCAGCTCGGTAGACAAGAAGACCGGAGTACCTATCCTCTCGCTGTACGACGGGAAATCCGGGAAACCAAGCGAAGCATCCATGCGCAAGTTCGATATCCTTGTGGTAGACATCCAGGATGTAGGCCTGAGATTCTATACTTATTATGCCTCTATGTGCCGGCTGATGGACGCTTGTGCAG
>ERZ791618.512-NODE-512-length-18679-cov-2.357066_pt1 | contig 18679 bp, 17 predicted proteins | sample MGYA00510059_ERZ791618 | MGnify/ENA primary metagenome ERZ791618 (study PRJEB30046, sample SAMN00715159) | human gut metagenome | study: EMG produced TPA metagenomics assembly of the A metagenome-wide association study of gut microbiota in type 2...
ATACCTGTTGACTTGAAAGGCTGGGAACATTCCCGGTACTTAAGGCTGTTACCAACTGTATCAAAGCAACAGGCTTGCCGTTGGTAGATATGTCCGGAAGTGACGTTGTTCGTTCATGTTTTTTGCCACATGATCCACAAGCATATATTAACCCTAAATACAAAGATGATGTCAAAGAAATAGAATTGTTAGAAAGAATAAAAGATGCACTAGAAAAGAATATTCCTGTTAGAAAACTTGGCTTAGATGATGAAGAAAAGAAAATTATTAGTTCATTTAATTTAATTACCTTAAAACCTATTATATACGCACTTAATGTTAGTGAAGAAGATATTGTTAATGGTAATGAGTATACTAATAGAGTATGTGAGTATGCTAAAAATGAGGGTAGTGAAGTAGTTATTATTTCTGCGAAGATAGAAAGTGAACTTGCTGAACTTGATGATGATGAAAAAATGCTATTCTTAAATGAACTTGGTATTACTTCAAGTGGTCTTGATAAGTTAATTGATAAAACTTATAAATTACTTGGACTTGCTACATTCTTTACAGTTGGATCCGATGAAGTTAGGGCTTGGACATTTAAAAAAGGTATGAAGGCTCCTGAATGTGCTGGTATTATTCATTCTGATTTTGAAAGAGGTTTTATTAAGGCTGAGGTTATGTCTTATGATGATTTAGTGGCTGCGGGTAGTGAACTAAAAGTTAGAGAAGCTGGTAGAGCAAGAATTGAAGGAAAAGAATATGTAATGCAGGATGGAGATATTTGTCATTTTAGATTTAATGTATAGAAAGGGTAAATATGAAAGATAGAAAAGATATTGATAAGAAGTATACTTGGAATTTAGATGTTATTTATAGTAATACTACAGAATTTGATAAAGACTATGACTTAGTAATAGATAAAATTAATTCTTTAAAGAAATATGAAAATACTATGATGGATAATAGTGATAATTTCTATAATTCTATTAGACTATCATTTGAAATAGAAAGATTAATTGATAAGTTATATTGTTATGCTAATTTATCTTTTGATTTAGATACTTCAAATAATAATAAACAAGAATTATGTGAGAAAATATCTAATTTAAGAAGTAAGTATAGTGAGAATAGTTATTTCATAGTACCTAGTATTTTAAAGAATGATTATAGTGTTGTAGAAAAATATATTAAAGAGAATCCTTTAATTAAAAATTATGAAATTTCTATTATGGAAATATATAGATATAAAGAACATACTCTTTCTGATACAGAAGAAAAGCTTTTATCAAGTATTGGTAAGATGGTAGGAAATTCTTATGATACATATGAACTATTTAAAGATTGTGATATGTCTTTTGATAGTATTGAAGATGAGAATGGTAAGAAAGTAGAACTTAATAATAGTAATTATAGTCTATATATTGAAAGTAAAGATAGAAGGGTAAGAAAAGATACTTTTAATACTTTATATAAAGAATATAAAAAATATACTAATACTTTTGCTTCTTTAATATCTTCAAATATGAAAGAACTGTCTACATTAGCTAAGATTAATAAATATAATAGCGCTATTGAAATGAGTTTATATGCTGATGATGTTGATATTAAAGTATATAATAATTTAATAGATAGTGTTCATAAACATATTGATTATATTTATGATTATTATAAGTTAAAGAAGGATATTCTTAATTTGAATGATATTCATTTATATGATATATATGTACCTATTGGTAATAGTTTTGATAAAAAGTATAGTTATGAAGAAGCAAAAGATGTTATACTTAAGGTATTAGAAGTTTTTGAAGATGAATACATAACTAAGGTAAAAGAAGCTCTTGATAATAGGTGGATAGATGTATATCCTACTAAAAACAAAAGGACTGGTGGATATTCTGGTGGTAGTTATGATACTTATCCATATATTTTACTAAACTATCAAGATAAATATAATGATATGTCTACTTTAATTCATGAAATGGGCCACTCTATGCATAGTTATTATTCTAGAAATTATAATGATTATCAAAATAGTGAATATAGAATATTTGTCGCTGAAGTTGCTTCGACTGTTAATGAATTATTACTTAGTCATTATTTACTTGAACATAGTAGCGATGTAGAGGAGAAAAAATATATTTTAAATAATTTAATGGAATTATATAGGGCTACTATATATAGACAGACTATGTTCGCTGAATTTGAAAGAGATATATCTAGTATTATTGATAATGATGGCGCTCTTACTGCGGATAAATTATCTAATATGTATTATGATTTAAATAAATTTTACTTTGGTGATTGTGTGGTAGTTGATGATGAAATAAGATATGAATGGGAGAGAATACCACACTTCTATTACGACTTCTATGTATACAAGTATGCTACGGGTTTAAGTGCTGCGACCGCTATTGTGAAGGGTATACTAGATAAGAAGGAAAATGCTGTGGAAAATTATATTGACTTTCTAAAGTGTGGTTCTAGATTATCTCCTATTGAATCTTTAAAAGTAGCAGGTGTTGATTTAACTAATAGTAGTGTTGTAGATACCGCACTTGATGAATTTAAAAATATACTTGATATGTATAAAAGTATGATATAAAAGAGAGACAATTTGATTGTCTCTCTTTTTATGATAATGGTTTTTATCTAAAATAAATTCTATGTTATAATTTTATTAACTTTGTTTATTATTTTGAAAATTTATATAAAAATGAATGTAACCATACTATAAAATCAGTACGATGATATTCACAATTTTTTATTTGATACTTCTTAAATAAGTAACTAAATTATTAGCATGATTATAGTATGTATTACCATTACTTGCTTTTAATACTATGCTATCATTATCTACTATTTGCAAGTCTATTTTTTGTACTACATTATTATTATCATATCTTATAGTAAAAGTATCATAGCATTTATCATTACTACCTGTCCATGGACCATTATTAGATAATTCTTTCCAGTATGTATCTATTTTGTTTAATACTTCTTTATTTAGTTTATTTTCGGTATTTTCACAATCTACATAGTATACATCATAGTTAGTATTCAATATATCTTTAGTCCAGTTACCACTTTGTTTATTAATTAAAATAACTATTATTACTCCTAGTAGAATGACTGCAGTTACTCCTAATACAATATAATTTTTCTTAGTCATATATCCTCCTTATATTCTAAGTTAATATTATCATTAAGAAAAAATTGTGTCAATATTTTTGCGTTAGATATTTCTTTTTGTGTCAAATTAATGTATACTAATAATAGGTGATTGTATGGAACTTTATGAATTAAAAAAAGAGTATAAAATATTAGAAAATAAAATTATTGATCTTAGGAGGTCTCTTTGACTTAGATAGTAAAATTAAAAGAGTAGAAGAAATTAATAATTTAATGCTTGATAGTTCATTTTGGGATGATAGGGCTTCTTCTGAAAAGATAGTTAGTGAACTTAAGCACGATAAAAATATTATAGATAATATTAATAACTTAGAGAGTAAGATTAATAGTAATATTGATATGCTTAATGATGTTAAAGATAGTGATACTGAAATGTTATTACTGATTGAAGAAGAATATCATGATATTAATAAGTTGATAGATAAGGCTACTTTAGATACTTATTTAAGTGGCGAATATGATAATTCTAATGCTATTATGGAAATACATGCTGGTGCAGGTGGTACTGAATCATGTGACTGGGCATTAATGTTATATAGAATGTATACTAGATACGCTAGTGGTAATGGCTATACTATTACTGAACTTGATAAGCAAGATGGTGAAGAGGCTGGAATTAAGTCGGTATTATTCCAAGTTAATGGACCTTTAGCTTATGGCTACTTAAAACATGAAAAAGGAGTACATAGATTAGTTAGAATTAGTCCATTTGATGCAAATAAGAGAAGACATACTTCTTTTGCTGCGGTTGATGTAATGCCTGAGATAGATGATAATATTGATGTAGAGATTAATGATAGTGATATTAGAGTGGATATTTATCGTAGTAGTGGTCCTGGAGGACAGGGCGTAAACACTACTGATAGTGCAGTTAGAATTACACATATTCCTACAGGTATTGTTGTCACTTGTCAAAATGAAAGAAGTCAAATTAGAAATAAAGAAAAAGCACTTGAAGTACTTAAGGGTAAATTATTATTACTGGAAAAAGAAAAGCAAGATGAAAAGATTAATGGTATTAAAGGGGAGCAACTATCTAATGGCTGGGGAAGTGCTAAGAGAAGTTATGTATTATGTCCTTATACTTTAGTTAAAGATAACAATAGTGGATATGAAAGTAGTAATGTAAGTGGTATATTAAATGGTGAAATAGAGGAAATGTTAGAATTTGGAATAAAAGAATAAAGGGTGATTTATATGGGAATATTTGATTATTTTAGAAAGAAAAAGGTAGATAGTATTATAACTAAGGTTAACAAGAAAAATATCGGTAGGAGATATTGTATGCTTGTACTTGGTACTTTAATTGTAGCCTTTTCTTTTAATTTATTCTTTTTAAGATATAATTTAGCCTGCTTTGGAGTAAGTGGTATATCAATAGTACTCAGTAAGTTTGGTGTTAATCCTTCAATATTTATTTTAGGGTGTAACATTTTATTAATGATACTTGCTTACTTTACATTAGGATTTGAAAATACGAAGAACCAATTAGTTGGAGCTTTAATATATCCTATATTGGTACAACTTACTAGTTATATTACTAAATATATAGATTTAGGAAATACTGAAATGATTGTTATTGCTGTAGTAGGTGGTGTACTTGCAGGTATCGGCTACGGATTAATATATAAGAGTAATTTCTCTACTGGTGGTACTGATGTTATCGTAGGTATTATTCATAAGTATTTAAAAATGTCTATGGGAACTGCTAGTCTCATAGTTAACGGATGCATTATATTACTCGGTAAACTTGTGTTTGGATGGGATATAGTACTTTATGCTATATTAGTATCATATTTAATATCAGTATTTACTGATAAGATATTACTTGGTATATCTAAGAGTAAAGCATTTTATATAGTTGTTAATAAAGAAAAAGATGATATGGTAAGAGATTTTCTTATATCACTTCCTGATGTTGGAACAACAGTTATAGATGCTGAAGGTGGCTATTCTAGTGAAGATGAAACTCTTTTACTAGCGGTTGTTCCTACGAGAAGTTATTTTATAGTAAAGGAAGGTTTAAAAGAGATAGATAATAATATATTTTTCTTAGTTTGTGACTCCTACGAAGTAAGTGATAATGGTGATTTATCATGAAATTGAATAAAAAGAAAAAGTTTGATACTAAAAAACTAGAGAAAATTATTAAAAATAAAAATACTTATTATAATTTCTTTCTTTTTATAATAGGTATGGCACTTAGTGCTATTTCTGTCAGTGTATTTTATTCTCCTAATGAAGTAGTTACTACTGGTAGTACAGGCCTTGCAATTATATTAAACAAATATTTAAATATAGATTTATCATTATTGGTATTATGTTTATCATCAATGTTACTTGTTTTATCCTTTTTAGTATTTGGTATTAATTATGGATCAAAACATATACTTGGTACATTATTATTCCCAGTATTTTTAAAGAGCGCTACTTTAATAAATAGGGTTGTTAATTTTGAAGGAGATCTTTATTTCTACTTATAGTTATTGGTGGAGTACTTTCAGGCATTGGTTTCGGACTAGTTAAAAGAAGTAATTATAGTCTTGGGGGCTTCTATGTACTATATGATATTATTAATAAAAAATTTAAAATATCCATTGGTAAGGCTAGTTTGATATGTAATAGTATGATTATAATACTTAGTATATTTACTTTTGGCATAGATAAATGTATATATGCTATTATTGGATTATATATGACTAGTTATTTTGGTGATAAGATAATGCTTGGTATATCTAGTAGTAAAGCTTTTTATATTATTACTAGAAAACCTTTAGAGGTTAAAGAATATATTATTAATAATTTAAATCATACTGTTACTGTGGTTAAGGCTAGAGGTGGTTATAGCGATAGAAAAAAGACTATGCTTCTTTGTGTAATACCTACCGTTGAATATGTAAAAATGAAAGAAGTTATTAAAACAATAGATGAAAGGGCTTTCTTCTTAGTTACTGATAGTTATACAGTGTCTAAGTAGGAAAATTATGTAAAATAATAGATAGATATTAAAAAATATTGAAATAATGGTATAATTAATTATACAGATATGGAGGTAGTAAAAGTGGAGTTAATTAGAATTAGTGATGTTCAAAAGACTTATAAAACTGGTACTGTAGCACTATATGATTTTAATCTTAGTATTAAAAAAGGCGAATTTGTATTTGTAATAGGTGCTTCAGGTAGTGGTAAGTCTACTTTGATAAAAATGTTATATAGGGAAGAAAAACCTGATAAAGGTTCTATAATAATAGGTGGTATTAATGTAGCAAAACTTAGAAATAGAAAAGTATATGCTCTAAGAAGAAAGTTAGGAGTAGTCTTTCAAGATTTTAAACTATTACCTAAGCTTACAGTATATGAAAATGTAGCTTTTGCTATGGAAGTACTAGGTTATGACAAAAAAGAAATACATAAAAGGGTAATGGATGTTCTTGATTTAGTAGGATTAAAAAATAAAGTAAGACAGTTTCCAGACCAGTTATCTGGCGGTGAGCAACAAAGAGTAGTTATAGCAAGGGCTATTGTTAATAAACCTAAACTTCTTATATGTGATGAACCTACAGGTAACTTAGATCCTGATACTTCATTGGAAATTATGAAGGTACTTGATGAAATTAATGCAATGGGTACTACAATCATAATGGCTACTCATGATAGAGATATTGTTGATAAAATGAAGAAAAGAGTTATAGTACTCGATAGAGGAAGACTTGCTAAAGATATAGAGAAAGGAAGCTACTGCAATGAAAAGTTTTAGAAGTATAAGAAGATATTTTAGAGATGCTATTCATGGAGTATTTAGAAACTTTTCTTTATCACTTGCATCAATTTCATGTATAACTATTACTTTAATAGTAGTGGCAGTATCATTAATTTTATCTTATAATGTTGAGCATTTTTCTGATTCAATTAGAAAAGATGTAACTGTAGTTATGTTTTTGAAGAAAGAAACTACAAAAGAAGATTTAACTAAAATAAAAAAAGAACTTGAGAGTATTGAAAATATTGAAAATAGTAGTATTGAACTTAAGACTAAAGAGGAGTCTGCTAATGAATTAAAAAATGGTAATGAAATATTTGCCACTACTGTTGATAGATGGACTGAAGAAACAAATCCTTTACTTGATAGTTATATGTTTAAAGTAAAAGATATCGTTCAAATAGATGATACAGTAAAAGAAGTAAAAAACTTATCTTTTTCTAAAGATAAGATAAATAATATTAATTATGGAGAAGATATTGTACATCAATTAATTGAAGTGTTTAATGTGGTAAAGAAAATATGTATAGTAGCAGTTTTATCATTAGTTCTAGTTACAGCATTCTTAATTGCTAATACTATCAAACTTGCTATATACTCTAGAAAAAGAGAAATTGAAATAATGAGACTAGTAGGAGCTTCAAATATATCTATTAAAATACCATTCATTATTGAAGGATTATTTATAGGACTTCTTGGTTCTATAGTACCAATACTTATTACTATATTTGGTTATACTTCTTTATATGATTACTTTGGTGGTAAATTATTTGGCTCTGGCCTTGCCGAACTAGTTAACCCAATGCCATTTATATATCAAGTATCTGGTGTACTTGTAGCTATTGGTATTGTCGTTGGTATGATAGGTAGTTACCAAGCAGTGAGAAAATACTTGAAAATATAGTATTTTCTTTTTTTAATCGATTTTACCACATAACCAATCTAAAGATAATTTATATTTAATTGCTATTTCATAAACAAAACTTGTTAAAATTAAAGTTTTACCTGACTCGTAAGCACTAATAGTAGAATGAGTTGTATTTAAGTCTTTAGCAAGTTCTTCTTGAGTTATATCAAATTTATGTCGTGTATAGAGTAATCTCTTTCCGACTATTTTAGGATCTATAGATTTATTTATAATCTTATATTCCTTTACATTGCTTATTTGCAAAATGTAATCTAAACTAACATTAAAATAATTAGAATAGATATTAAGTTTTTCTAAAGGTATTATTTCTTTACCTGTTTCCCATTGGAAAATGGCAACTCTACTAACATTCAGTATTTTTGCCATATCTTCTTGTGTTAGATCTTTTTCTTCTCTTAAAAAAACAATCTTTCAAAATTTATATTAATCATCATATCAATTTTCCCATTAAAAATATAAAAAAATGAATTTATGTAAGAAAATATGACAAAATATGATATAATATATTTGAAAAGTAGGTGAAAAATAAAGAAAAGACATCAATTATTACAGAGGTTTAATACATAAGGATAGTATTACTCTATTAATAGTGACAATTATTAGTGCAATAATAAATTTATTATTTATGGGAAAGGGCTATGATGAAGCTGTACCAATATTTTTAAAATCAATAGTTTTTATAATTATTTCAACAATTATAATTTGCAATAAAAAGGAAATAAAAAAATTTATCGGAACATTAAGTATAGTTACTAGTTGTTTAATGATATTAACATTAATAAGTGATGTTTCATTGTTTGGTGTAGTATATTTTTTATTAGAAATATTTTTAGGTGTACATTCTTTTTTCTATTTGAAGAACTTTAGTAATAGTGATATTCAGGGTGATTATTCAAATGAGGTTACTGTTAAAAATAAAAAAGTAAAATATATATCTTTAATACCAATTTTAATAACTATAATTTTAGTTATATTAGGGTTTGTATTTAATCAGTCTTTAATTGGTATTTCTTGGTGCAGTATATTAATTTTGTTAGTAAATATTGCAAATATTATTTTATGTATTATTTTACATCATAAGAAAATTAAATCAGTACTCGTTTACATTATTCTAGTTATATCTATAATGATAACATTATCTAGCTGCTTATTCTTAATAGACGAAATTGGACAAAAAATAAGAAAAACTAATTATTATAATAACGAAGAGTTTTTAACTAAATACGCAAAAGAAGCAGAAGAAGAATTACAAGATGATATAGTTCAAGCAGGAAATCTAAAAAAATTAAATATAGATATTTCAAAAGAAAATATAATAATTTTAAACGAATTTTTAAGTACTATATCAACAAATGAAATTTTATCTAATCATATGTATTCTATAAACGAGTTAGAAAAAAATGGTTATTCTTGTAATGGCTATGCTATTTTAAAATTTAAAGATGCAGCAGATAAAGACCATTACAATCTAATATTAAATGAAGAATATAATGATACTACTAATATGAATAGATTTTTTGATATTAACACTTATATAAGTTGTTCTGGAAAATATTCATATAAAACAAATGGTTTTAATGAAAATATTATTAATGATAGGGTAGATAATTAGATAATAGAAAAATCTAACTAAATAAAATTTAAGGAGGTAAAAAATGAGTGAAACATTAATAATTGAAATTACTTTTGGAATACTTTTGTCAATAGGTTCTTTTGTATTATTTATTTTGGCATTTAAATTGTTCTATAAATATATAATACAGGAAAAAAGATGTACTTCGAAAGTTAAAGGAATAATAAAAAAATATACATTAGCAACTCGTGGTGGAGAAAATAGTGGTATTCATTTACCTGTTGTGCATTATATTGTAAATGGTAAAGAATATAAAGTTGTAGGTCCTGAATATAAAGCATATAAAATAATAGCAAAAAGTAGCCCATTTGGTAAAAATGAAATGGAATATAAAGAAGAAAACCAAATTTTAAAAATAAATAGGACTTCTAATTCTTTTGCTGGCGTTTACAATAATCCAATCGAAGAATTATACCCGATAAATTCGGAAATAGATGTTTATTATGATCCTAGTAATCCTAAATTATCTTATGTTTTAAGATATTGCAATAAAAAATGGTTATTCTATTTAACTTTTTGTTCTGCATTATTAACTTTAGTAATTGACTTATTAATTTTATTTCTATTATAGATAAGCAGCAATGAAATATTATTAAAAATTCAAACTAAAACTAAATTTATGTAAAATGTTTTATATATCCACATATCCTGTTGATATATAAAAATTATCTATATTTTGTTATTTTCTTATATTCATTAATACCGTATTTTTCATTTAATATATCATAAAAGATAAACTTATGTGGTGGATTATAAGTTAAATAAATAAAGCCTAGATATATTATAATTATTATAGGAACTGAAAGCGTATTTAATACTTTTAGTTCTTTTTCTTTTAATATATTATAACTTACTATTTGACCTATAATATATACTATTATCATGAGAGTTATTGATATAAATGGAGATTCTCCTAATAACTTATATAGAGGTATATATATTACTAAATATAATGGTATTTGCATTAATGGAATGAAATATGTATTAAATGGTAAATTATTATATGTAATATTATATTTCTTTAAAATAATATATTCTATCAAACTATATATTAGTGTTGAAGTAAATAATATTTTCATGTGTTCCCAGATGCTTTCATTTACTGGAAATATAAAAGAAAAGATAATATTAGGAAAAATATCATAAGCAAAATGTGATATAAAAGATAATATAGTTATAATAACTACTCCAAGTATTTTTATTTTCTTTAAATTCATATATTTATACTCCTTTATTTATTATATTATTATTATAACTAAATAATTAAAAATATTAATTTTAGAGATTATAAGCTCTAAAATTCTTTATGAAGACTTAATGGCTTCATAAAGCATCGAACAACAAAGTGTGAGATGAAAAAACTAATAAATACCTTTATTTTTATATACTTTTTTAGTATAATATATATTGTGATAGTATGAAAAAAAGTTATATATTTATAGGTATATTTTTAATATTTATTATAATTATTACAGTAATAGGTAGTATCATAGTTACAGGTAATATTAAAGTAAGTGAAGATAAAGATATTCTACTAGTGCAAAGTAATAAAGAAGTATATTTTAAACCTTATGGTTATAGTATAGATAATCCTAATATAGTAGTTAATCCTTATGGTAATAGTCCTTTAACAGCACTAGTAATGTTTGAAACAGATAACTACAGTGCAGTATCTATTAAAATATTAAGTAAAGATGGTAATAGTGATATAAATTATACATTTAGTAAAAATAAGTATCATTTAATACCAATATATGGATTATATGCTGATTATGATAATACAGTTATATTAGCAAGTGAAGATAAAAGTAAAACTATTAACATCAAGACTAGTAGTTTACCAGAAAACTTTACTTATGTAGATAATATGACTTATGATAATTTTATATTTTATAATAGTAATTACCCTTATGCTATTGATAGTAATGGTGAAGTAAGATGGTATTTAAATAGTAATTATTATGGTAATATAAGTATGACCAATGAGTCTTCAATTGTTATTGGTAGCGATAGATATAATGAGAATGGTAATGTAATATCTTTATATCAAATGAACCTATTAGGTAAAGTTTATAATGAATATATAGTTAATAATTATTATGGAGTTAATACTGTTTATGGAGGAATAGTTAGTGTACTTTCTAATGATGTTATTTCAATTGATTTACAGACTGGTAATACTATAAAGAAGTATTTTAAGAAAGATGATTATGATTATATTGATAATGTAGATGGTAATATTATTTTAAGAAAGAATAATGGCTTCTATAAGGTGGTGGATAATAATAAATTAGAAGATACTACTTATGAATATAAAGAAAAAGTAATAAGTTTTTATAATAATACTTCTAATTATAGTATTGCGCCTTCGGTTAGATATGGTAGGCTAGATGAGACTACTGAAAGTAAAAAGAAGATATCTTTAATTAACTATGATAAAAGTAATGATGTAGGTATTTCTTTTGAGAAAGAAGTAGATAGGACAATGATTAAGAATAATAATAAGGATAAAGTTTATGTTATTCTTGATAAGTTTTTAGATAAGAGAGTTTATGAAGTATCTGATACTTTTTATATTAATGATACGGGGCTTAATGGTAAATATACAGTTTATGTTAAAGTAAAAGATAAACTATATAGGACAGATTATTATATCGAGGTGTAAAATGGAAAGAATAATTTTACATGTTGATGTTAATAACGCTTTTCTTAGCTGGTCTGCGGTGTGGCTACTAAAGAATGGTTATGAAAAAGATATTAGAAATAGGTATGCTATTATTGCTGGAGATGAAACACAAAGAAGAGGTATTGTTTTAGCAAAGAGTAATTTGTGTAAAAAGAAAGGTGTTAAGACTGCTGAAGCAATTTATTTAGCTAGAAAAAAGTGTCCTTATTTAGAGATTTATCCTCCTAGATATGATGTATATAAAAAGTTTTCAGATATGATGTATAAATATTTATGTAATTATACTAATATTATTGAAAGGTATTCTATCGATGAGTGTTTTCTTGATTACACTGGTAGTGTTAAGCTGTTTGGTGATCCAGTAAAAGTAGCTTACAAAATTAAAGATGAGATTTATAGAAAATTTGGATTTACGGTCAATGTTGGTGTTGGTAATAATAAATTACTTGCTAAAATGGCTTCTGACTTTGAAAAGCCTAATAAAGTACATACGCTATTTAGTAATGAGGTCGAAACTAAAATGTTTCCTCTGCCTATTGATGATTTATTTATGACTGGTAGAGCAACTGCTAAAAAACTTAGAGAGATGGGAATTACTACAATTGGAGAACTTGCTAGAGTTCCTGTAGAAGAACTTACTAAGAAGTTTAAATCTATGGGTAAGATGTTACATGATTATGCAAATGGTATTGATAATAGTGAAGTTATGTATGAAAGAGAACAAGCTAAGAGTATTTCTAACTCGACAGTTCTTCCATATAACTATAGAGATTCTGGCATGATAAAGAATGTTATATCTGATTTATCTAAGGAAATTGGTAAAAAGTTAAGAGACAATAAATTATATGCTGATACGATTGGCATTTGGTTTAAATATACTTATTTTGATAAGATTAGTAAACAAGTTAAACTAGATAATAGTATCGCAAATGATGAAGAAATAGCAGGAAAGGCTTTTAGTATTTTTAATGAACTATGGAATGGTGAGGATGGTATTAGAAGTGTATGTGTATTTGTCAGTGGTCTATCTAATGAAAGAAAAGTGCAGCTTTCTTTATTTGATGAAAAGGTAGAAGAGGAAGAGAAGGAAGATAAACTACAAGAAGTAATTGATGACATTAGAAATAAGTTTGGTGATAGTGTTATTGGTTTTGCAAATGAGAAAAATAACAAGTAGGGAGGTATTATGGGATTATTTGATGGATTTAAAAAAAGAAAAAAAGACTATAAAGAAGTAGCTGCGGATAACACAAAATTATCGGAAAGAGATATGCTTATCAATAAAATCGGTAGTGATAAAATACAATATATTTGTGATATGTATATGATAAAAAAAGATAATTTATCTATTGATTTTTTAACAAAATTAGCTTCTTCTGAAGAAATAATTAACTTTTTAACTCAAAACTTTTTAACTTCTGAAAGTGTACAAAAAATGAATAATAATAATTTTTCATTGAACGATGCCTTGAATAATTTTCAATATGATATTTTACGATTTCCTGTTTTATTTAAAGATGATGAAAAAAATAAGATATTATTACTTAATAAAGAAATAAAGGTTTCACAAGGCAATTATGTATCTGTTCAAATGGATGATTTTAATTTAAATAACCTATCTCTCAATGAAGAATATGATACAGCTATACAATCTTATTTTAGTAATGTTACTATAAAAAAAGATAGTAAAAAGATTTTATCTGTCAAACTAAATGATATCTATTCTATTTCAGATATTAATATGTTGTTTCCTAGTAATAATATTTATTATAATACTCATGATTTTTCTTATTGTGTAGATAATTCATTACAAATAAATGATAAAACTATTGTTGTTATTAGTTCGGAAAAATTCAAAGCTTTGACTGAAATACAAGTAGAAAATTTAAAAAACTGTATAGTTGTATTGAAAGATGATATAAATAAAATTAATAAATTATATGATAATTTTAGAAATAAAAGTTTTAATGATAATTTTCCTGCTTTAGAAAATGATAATCTAAATAATGAACTTATTAAAACTAATCATTTATTATATATAGTCAATAATTCTAATTTAGATAGTAATAGAAAGAAGTATTTTGAATATTGGATAAAAAAATATTATAAAAATAATAGTTTACCTTATTATGTACAGGAATTTGCTGATAAGTTAACTAAAGAAATAGGAATAGATGAGATAAAAAGAATCTCCTACCAATTTGATGATTTGGAATATAATAAAAAAATAAATGTTATTGAACTTGATAATTATGATGTATCAATATTTTTAGGTGAATTTGAAAATATTGATAATGTAAATTTATCTACATTAATTAATGCTGTTAGTAAATTAAATAGTGAGGAAAAAGAAATAGTACTTGGTAATTTCAAAGTTAAAAATAAGATTGCAAGTGAAATACTTAATGAATGTAGTGGTGATATATATAGTTATTTTGAATCATTAAAATTAAAATTATCTGTTACTGAAATATTGTCTTTGCTTGATGTTAAGAAGATTAAAGATAATTTTATCGGAGATAAAAAATATTTAGAATATAAACTATTTGCTAGTTTATGCCGCAGTGAAGTGGAAGTAAATGAAACAATCTCTTACTTACTTAATAATGATGAGATGTTTATAGAGTTTTTTAAACAAAGTACTAATTTTTATAGTGCACTTGAAAGTTTGAATGGAAAGTTGTTAATAGATACATTAACTAAACTTAAACAGAATAATATGGATACTCAATGTTATGATTTTGTTAGTTGCCTTTCTTTAGATACCCAAAAGGAACTTATTGATGAGAAACTTGATGATGAAATTATTTCTATACTTATACCAAAATTTAGAATAGATGCGGTAAATTATTTTTTTAAGGTGGATAATAGAGCAAATTATTTATTTAAAAATTTTGATATGCAAAATTTTGTTAGAACTGGTGTAATATTTAATGATACTATTTTAAGAAGTAATGAATTTTTTGATATGCTGAAGAGTAAAAGTTTTGTGGACTTTCGAATAAATATAAATAATGTTGAAGTTGGTAATTCACCTGAGTTTATTGAAATTAAACTAAAAAAATATTATGATGCAATATTTAATGATTATGATGAAAATAAGGGAATGTTTAAGGAATATATAGAAATACTTGCTGCTCCTGATGTATTTAAGGATTATAAGAAATTTAATAATTATATATTAGATGATGATGCATTTCAAATTTTAAATTCGTCTAATCAATTAAAAAATGGTGATTGTATTGATATGTTTAAAAAATTAACTAATCAAAAAATTAGCGAAGTACTTGTTGATGCACTCTTTGCCGATAATATTTATAATGTTCAGCTTAATATTAAGGAAATGTTTAGATTTAATAGTAAACTTAATGATAATGAAAAAGTAATTGATACTACTAGGGAACAATTTTATAAAATGATTTTGAATATAGATAATGTTCCTTGTACTGATAAAATTAAATTGTATAGAGAGTTGAAGGATAAAAATATTAATCTAATGTTTTATGAAGATCTTAGAAAACTAAAAGATAAATCTTACAACCTTATTAAAAGTGAACTTTTTGACTTTAAAAATAATGGTGACTCCTATAACGAAGAATTAAGTAATAAATATGGTACTTCTGTTTATGATATGAGAAATAAAGATTTTTTCATGCTAGTTAGAGCGGAAAATGGACATAGAGATAAGGATAGATGGAGAAGAAACTGTTATTCAATTATATCAGATGATAATACTGATGTTTTTGGCCATGGCTCTGTAAATATTTATGGATATAATTCATTTGAAAATGACAGAGTTCTTCATATGTTTGAAGGCGATGCTTTTAGTGGAGATGAAAATAAAAATTTTGGTAGTAGAGAAAGAGTTAATAGAATAATGACTCCTGAAGAGTTAGCAAATAGTAGTAGTTGGTATAGTGAAATACAATTAGTAAATATAAAAGATAGTAATTCAAAGAATACATATTTTGCTAAAAAACCCGATTTTATAGTGGTATATAATAAACCATCTGAAGGGAATATAAGAGAGAGTAAAGAGAGAGGTATACCAATTGTTATTATAAATGAGCAAAGATTAAAAGATGATAAGAAAATTGACATTGATAAAAATATGGGTATGTATGATGATATATATATTAATAATTCTTATGATGAAGAAAATAGTGATAGAAAAGCTAGATAAGGAATGGTGATAGTAATGAATAATGAAATAATAAATGAAATTAGTGAAAATTTAAATATTAAAAAGGAAGGAATAGAAGCAGTACTTAAATTACTTGAAGAAGGTAATACAGTACCTTTTATTGCTAGATATAGAAAAGAAGCTACTGGCGCTTTAGATGAAGAACAAATTAGAAGTATTAATGAGTATTATGAATATCAAGTCAATCTATTAAAGAGAAAAGAAGATGTTATTAGATTAATTGATGAAAAGGGTTTGCTTACCGATGAACTTAAGGATAATATTATGAAGGCTTCTAAACTAGTGGAAGTTGAAGATATATATAGACCTTATAAAGAAAAGAAAAAGACTAAGGCTACAGAAGCTATTAAGAATGGTTTGGAACCTTTAGCTAAGATTATTATGTCATTTAAAAAGGTAAATATTAAAAAAATAGCAGAATCATATCTTAATGATAATGTTAAAAGTGTTGATGAAGCAATCACAGGTGCTAGTTATATCATTGCTGAATGGATTAGTGATAATGCTAGTTATCGTAAATATATTAGAAGTAATATGAGTAATTATGGAGTAATCCATAGTAAATTAAAGAAGGGGGCTACTGATGAGAGTAAAACTTATGAGATGTACCATGATTATGAAGAGAGAGTTAAATACATTAAACCACATAGAGTGCTTGCTTTAAATAGGGGAGAAAAAGAGGGTATTTTATCTGTTGATATATCTGCTGCTGATGATTATATTATTTCTTTTTTAGAAAAGAAACTTATTAAAGACGAAAGTACTGAGAGTGCTAGTATTGTAAAGTCTGCGATTAGAGATAGTTATAAAAGACTTATTATTCCTAGTATTGAAAGGGAAGTAAGAGCAGATTTAAAGGAAGTGGCAGAAACTGCTGCTATTGAAGTGTTTGGAGAAAATTTAGAAAATCTAATTTTAACTCCTCCAATGAAAGATATCATGGTTCTTGGATTTGATCCAGCATATAGAACAGGATGCAAATTAGCGGTTGTTAGCCCTACTTCTAGTGTACTTAATATTTCAGTTATTTATCCTCATGAGCCACATAATAAGTGGGAAGAATCAAAGAAAGTACTTAAAGATTTATTTAAAAAGTATAATATTGATGTAGTCTCTATTGGTAATGGTACTGCTTCAAGAGAGAGTGAAAAATTAGTAGCGGAGGCTATTAGCGAGTATAAAGATAAGGATGTTAAGTATGTTATTGTAAGTGAAGCAGGGGCAAGTGTTTCTCTGCCAGTGAACTTGCAATTAAAGAGTTTCCTGATTTAACTGTTGAAAAGAGAAGTGCTATTAGTATAGCAAGAAGGCTACAGGATCCTTTATCAGAACTTGTCAAAATTGATAGTAAGAGTATTGGGGTAGGACAGTATCAACATGATGTAAATGAAAAGAAACTTGACGAGTCGCTTGATTTTGTTGTTAGCAAATGTGTTAATAATGTAGGTGTTAATATTAATACTGCTAGTACATCTATACTTAAATATGTTTCTGGTTTAACTAAAACTTCAATAGATAAAATTATTGGTTACAGAGAAAAGAATGGTAGAATTAATTCTAGAGATGAACTTGTAAAGGGAAAGGTACTAACTCCTAAAGTGTATGAGCAGTCTATAGGATTTATGAGGGTCATTGATGGAAGTAATATTATGGATGAAACTTCTATTCACCCAGAGAGTTATGCAGTGGCAAGTAAGTTACTTGAAGATATTGGATATACTGCTAAAGATGTTGGTAAGGAAGTATTAGTTAGGAGGCTTGATGGTATTAATCTTGATGAGTACTCTAAAAAATTAGGTGTTGATAAGTACACACTTGAAGATATTATTAAGTGTTTAAAACAACCTAATAGAGATTTTAGAGATGATTTTGAAAAACCAATACTTAAAAGTGATATTCTTAAGATAGAAGATTTAAAAGAAGGAATGAACTTTTTGGTACTGTTAGAAATGTTGTAGACTTTGGCGCTTTCGTAGATATTGGTCTTCATGATGATGCACTTGTTCATATATCTAAACTTACTGATAAGTATATTAAACATCCTAGTGAGGTGGTGGCAGTTGGAGATATTGTTACCTGCTATGTAGAAAAAATTGATTTGGCTAAAAATAGGGTAAGCTTATCCTTAATTAATCCTAATATGGTTAAAAATTAATTAAAATTAGTAAAAAATATGTAATTTTATTAAAAAAATGTATAAAATAATTGACAGATAGGCAATTTTATAGTATCATTATTATTGCCTACTGATGCAGATGTAGTTTAATGGTAGAACCTCAGCCTTCCAAGCTGTT